>Ga0307947_1001706_pt1:7500-17521 | contig 17521 bp, 18 predicted proteins | sample OrgLakmetagen232_FD_201840 | JGI IMG/M metagenome (GOLD analysis project Ga0307947, IMG submission 201840) | Saline water microbial communities from Organic Lake, Antarctica - #232 | ecosystem: Environmental > Aquatic > Non-marine Saline and Alkaline > Saline | place: Antarctica...
ACACGTATCGTTTAATGCTCAAAGACAGACCAACATGCACACAAATGTATACGCACATATATGAACGTACACACAAACACCTCACAGGCACTGCGAGAGCTTGAGGAAAACCTAGAAAAGAAGACAGCCGAGTTGAAAAGGCTGGAACAAGAAAATATGAGCTTGCGGCATCGCCACACTATGTAAGTTGCACTGCACAAAACGGCACTATGTTGACTTGGTAATATCTAGAAAAGCGGACGCCATGTACAATTAAATGGGTCTATTGGTCAATCACACTCCCATGTTTGATACTGCACTCCATCTCTATTGTAGCAGCTCCGCTTCCCGAATAACTGCTACCACACAGCCAAAGCAAAAGCTCTGCTGGAAGTGACGAGACAGCTAGCTACTTACACCGCACAGCAGCAGCAGAAAAGAGCCAGCGCTACATTAAATATGTTGGTATGTGTGAATTGTTGACTGAAACGCAGAAGACTTAGGAGGAGTTGCCGAGATGGAGGGGCAGAGGAAGATGAACAATGACTTGTCATGGTTTGTTAGGCAAACATCTTAAATATCATACTACCGACAGTTTGACTTTACCCCTTTTGTGCCTAAATGTGCTGCTCTCGATATATGGAGTGTAATAAAAGGGAGAAAGGATTCCTAAAATTCCTTATCCGTCATGGATGTGAATCACGTGCTCGATGCTATGCACACACCCACGCACGCACATTCTAACAAGTGTGCACACTCAAATACGCGCACAACACACAACACACACACGCAGCCTGGATCGCATCATCGGTATACGCAACCACCAGCTGGGAATTATAAGACAGCAACCTGCAACAGGGGCAAGCGTTGCCCCCACGACTACAATCAATTCCAGTAACCTGTCTGCATTCCAACCCCAACCTGGTGGCTTTCAGAACACGCTGTGTGGGATTGCAGCTGGCTTGCCGGCTCCAGGCAGAAGGTGCGTGAGGGTGTTTATGTGTTGTGCCTCAGTGAGAGTATGGGGTGGGGTGGGGAAAGGGGGCTAGGGGGGCTGCGTGTATGTGCATTGGTTCATCTTCGCACTTTAAGGTATGTGTGCCATTGGCCAAGGCAACTGTGCTGCAAAGTACAGCTTGACGTGCTCTTAAAGTAGGAAGAGCAGAAGCAGGTTTTAGACCGTACTTGATGCGTGAATTAGGGCACTAGGGTGAAACAGGAGCGTCCCTGGACCGCTGCATTTTGGGCGCTTCTTGCTGCAATGGCTGGCTGGGGCCATGAGAAAGTTGGAGTCGCCTGCAAAGTTGTTCAGGTTCTGGCGCAGAGCCACAACAAGGCACGATTTCTCTTGTTGCCTGACCGCAAATCAAACGCATAATACCATCATCAGCCTTCTTCCACAGCACGGCAAGGACTTGAAGCGAAAAGTATGTCCACTTTTCAAACTTAATTCCTGATGTATCAAATAGACATGTGTGGAGGTGGTGGTGGTGGAGTAGGTGGTTTAGTCTTTGATGTTATATGATCAAGGGTGGCCGAAACCGCATGTGCACACCAGATATGCCCAAATCCATGAAAATTATTCTGCTAATAATCTGTATGCACACCGTAAATACGTACACAAGTATGGTTCTGGCCAACCCTGTATATTTCATGGTTGCTCTGCATTCCTGGGTGCTTATTAATGCCACTGGGAGTAGCTCCCTGCATCTGCACTCAGACATGCACGAGCTCCCCATACGATCATGCAAGCACGCTCCTCACTCATGCAAACCCTCCTGCGACGCCCACCAGCACTCAACTTGCATGTTTATGCGCGTCATGCAACTCATGCAACACCATTTAAAAAGGCCCGGGCAGAATACCTGGACGCAAACCCTGCTGCGCGTTTAGTGCCAAGGATCAGTCGTGTACAAAAGCGTACAAATATATGCGTACCCAACCAATTAGAGTTGATGAATTGATCATTCGTTTTGGCCGCACCTACTAACGGTTGCTGAATATGCTTACTATTGCAGGCGCTTATTGCACCTTGCGTTTTGTTCTTTCGTGCCTCCCCCTTCCACCCTACGTTGTTTGTTCAGTCCCCCATTGTCCAACGCATCACTGCAACCCCGACCCCTTCCTTCTTGCAGCATCGCATGTCCTTTTCCCCATGCGTTACCCATCCCAACAAACTCAGCACAGACTGCTGAAAGGCCCACCTCTTTTGGAGTGCGGCATTTGTGCGGCATTCATTGTTGTGTAAAAGCATCTCCCATTTCAAAAGCATTCCATTAAACACTGCTGCCAATCCAACCCTTTCCTCCTACTACTTAGTTGCAAAAATCATGCCTCCATCCCACCAAACGCAACACTGAAATTTAACGTTCCTCATGCCTCCCTCCTACCAAACGCAACGCTGCATTTTTTACCCCCCACCCTCCCTACACTTTAGCGTTCCTCACGCCTCCATCTCACCAAACGCAATGCTGACATATTTACCTTCCACCCTCCCTACATTTTAACGTTCCTCACGCCTCCCTCCTACCAAACGCAACGCTGAAGTTTTACCTTACACCCTCCCTACATTTTAACGTTCCTCACACCACCATCTCACCAAACGCAACGCTGACATTTTTCCCCCCCATTCTCCCTACTGTCCAGCGTTCCTCATGCCTTCATCCCACCAAACATCACCCTCCAATCTCGGGCTTTACAGCTGCTCAGCAATCAGTGCGACCCCAACTCCAGGCCAGAAAGCCACAGCGCGTCGGTTGAGTACTATCAGAACATGACATCCGGCCTCTTCCTTGAGCTGTACAAGGTGTGTGCTCTTGCTGTGTTAGATGGGGGCCCATGTGTTAGAGGAGATGAAATATACGTGGGTATTTTTGTCTTTGGGAGAGGTGCGTCGGTCGAGTATCGTCAGAATATGACATCTGGCTTCTTCCTTGAGCTGTACAAAGGCAAGTGTCTTTTGCTGTGTTGGGTTGGGGTTCATCTGTGGCTTTGTGACAGCAAGTTGGTCTAGCACCACTATGTGAATCCTCTTGCTCAAAGCTATACAAGTACTGTGGCTTTCGCTGTGTTGGATGGGGAGCTGTTAGTTTTTATTACAGGAGATCGTATGGCTTAAGAACAGCAAGGTCGGTTTAGCACTACCTAACAAACAAAGGGTCCTAGTCTTTTCCTGAGCTGCGCATAGTCTGTCCGTACACACGTGCAGAGGCCAGTTGGCGTGGCTTTGGTGGGTACATGCGGCTACGTGTGGGAAGAGTGCGCTTTGACTAAAACATACACTGCAGCCGGTCGGTTTTGATCGAGACCAGAAAAATGAGTGTGTACATGCCTGCTGTTGGTTTGCAGTGCCACAAGCTCTGAGGCCAAGCGCACTTCACAACATTGGTCGAAGGTACTTAATCTTGTTTGCGTATGTCTGTTTCTATGTTTGCAGGGGCACTTATTTAAACTCAGTGAGCACCTGCAGCTTCTGGAATCGACCCCCTATCTGCACCCCTTTTCGTCTGAAAAGGAGAAGCAGCAGCAGCAGCACTACCAGGCGCCCTCAGCAGCACCCTTCCAGGCACGTATTAAGCCGATGAATGTACTCTGGTGAAAGTGCTGCCGCTGTTTGCATGTTCTGCTGTGTTGACCTGCGTGTATGCCCTTGTGGTGTGCGATCAAGTCAACCTGCTGCTGTGTGTGGACTGTTGTATAGCCACACGTATGCATGTATGCACGACTGAATTATGATGCTGCATGAGCAAACGCGTTTGGCACTGAGCGCAAGTATGTGCTGCCTATGTGTATCCCCTGGCCTCCTCACTTTCATAAGCACGCGCACATTACAGTGCTCTTGTGGAAAAGGGGCATGTGCTTCTCAGTTCACACATGGTGCTCAGTGGCATGTGCTGATCTGTCTGCCCTTGACTGTGGGTTCCAACACAAGCAGGTCATACACACACATACAGACGCGCACGCACAAACGCAACACACGCACATACGCACACACGCAACACAAAATCAATTCCATGACAAGGAAATATAAAGATGATACTAATTAATTGGAGCTGATTTTAGTTAACTGGAGCAAATTTCAAAGCTTCCATTCCGCACTTCACATCTATAAATAGGATCACTGTGTCAATGGAAGAAATGTTTTTATGACCATGTTCCCAACCCTTCCATTGCACTTAATGTGAATTCTAGCCTTTCTCATGATCTTAGCCTTTCACGTAAATTTTCGCGCCGTCAGCTTTGCTTGACGCAACTGACAGTCTTCTCACAGCAGCAAAGTAATGGAGCCAAGTAATGGAGCGCAGCAGCCAACTGACAGTCTTCTGACAGCATTCAAGTAATGGAGGAGTCTCTTGACGCAACTGACAGTCTTCTTACAGCAGCAAAGCAATGTCTTCTCACAGCAGCAAATTGATGGAGCGCTGGCGTGCCTGCAAGTTTGCCTCATGTAAACGTGCACGGCACACACACGCACATAGGCACATACGTACACATACACGCACAAATACGTACACACACGTACACACACGCACAGGCAATTTTTGCTGCAGAGCGGGGGCTGATCATTGAGGCATACCATGTGGGGATACTGTACAAATTTTCCAGCATACACCATCCGGATGTTGTGGCCAAGCAGATGGTTCGACAACTGGAGACAGGGGCAGAGGTGTGTATGTGTGTATGTGCGTGTGTGTATGTGTGTGCATGCGTGCGTGTGTGCGCAAATGTGTAATGTGTACACAAATGTGTGAATGTGTAGTACATATACACACGGCACTCTTGACACACACGAACACATACACGCATGTATACATGCCTACACGCGTATGTAGGAGCTCCCATCTGCGGATCACTGGCGAATGCTGACACACTCTTTGGTGCTCACCTTGGAGCAACAATTAGACATGCTTGGTGCAGGACAGGTGAATGGGGCCAGAGAGAAAGGGGTGGAGAACAGTTTGTTGAGTGGGGCGGGAATTTTTTAATTATTATAAGGAAGACTTCCATTCCCGATGTGAAACTAGAGAGACAAGGGTTCAGGGCAAAGAAGACGGGGAAGACAGGTGAATGGGGCGGTCATTGTTTTGGAATTGACGTACAACTAGTTCATCAAAAGGAACGCTTGCCATCTTGACACCTTGCCAAAGGGACAAGGGTGTAGGGCAGGTGAGTGGAGCTGGATAGACAAAGAGGGCATTGCTTCGTGCAACTGAGTTAGAGCGGTGTGAGACATGAAAGACAAGAGGTCCCTCAGACACAGAGCTAGAGATGTTGACTTTAGGACGGGAAAGGAATATACAGTAAGAACGTCATCGTTTGGGTTCCGACGAAATAGGAGACCGGCGTGTGCTTTTTTGTGGTCAGTGAGAGCTTCCTAGCTCAGGGCAAGTGCCTGCTCAAGTGCTCAATCGTGTTGTACAGTCAATACCTTTGAATGACAAGCAACTGCATCTAAGTGGCCAGCTCGTACTCACTGGTCTATTAATAGTGAGAGCGCTCCGTAGCCCAGGGGGAGTGCCTATTCAAGTGCTCAACTGTGTTGTACAGTTAATTTCTTGATAAGCAACTGCCTTTCAGCGCGCGCCAGCTATGTGGCATCAATTGAATGTTGTATGCTCAGTCACAACAATGATCGCTTGACAGTATGCACTGAACACACACATCAAATAAAAGTCTACATGCGCGCAGGAACGCACACAGACGCATGCATGCACGCATGCGCACACACATACATACATGTGAGCGTACACACGATACTTGCAGCTGTACATGTGACGGTACACGATACTTGCAACTGTACAGCTGTACATACGATACTTGCAGCTGTACGTGTGACTACTTGTACACACGATACTTGCAGCTGTACATGTGACCGTACACTTGATACTTGCAGCTGTACAAGCGACTGATGTCCAATGTGCTGGCTGAGCGCACACGGCTGCAAAGCATCTTAGCAGAGCATGGTCACACAGTGGAGAAAGAGGTGAGGTCTGAAGCAAGATGTGCTTGCTGCACGACATGATGTCACTCCAAGGTGCGTATTGCATCATGCATTACAGTATTACAGTGTGTGCGTTGGTGTGTGTCCTTGTGTGTGTTGAATTCCATTGATGACGTGTATAGAGAGCATGGGGGTAAAGAAAGTCAAAGGACGAGAAGAGAGGCATGGTTAGGATTGTGAAGTTCTTATGGGATGTCTGCCTCCCTGGATTACTTGGTTGTTCAGAGGCGGTGACCGGAGTCTCTTGAATCATTAATTTACACACTTGCTTTTGTTTTTCGCCTGACTTTATTTTACAAGCTGGCAGTGATCGCCGACTTTCCACATAGCAATCACTTGGTTTGGGAGGATGGGGGGGGCCGCAGGATGGTACGACGTGGGGCATATAAGCAGGTTGAACTGAGGGTAGGGTGAATACACAGTCTCCTGCTTGCAGCCTACGGCCTGCTTGTAACCATGTGCCAGATAGCCCTGTATTTCAGATGCCGGGGTGCTGGCTGTGGAGATGTTTTGCTAGCAGAAATGTACAGGGTTATAGGAGTTGATGTGCTAGCAGAGACCTATAGCACAGCACAGGATGAGAGTTAGCCAGGTCTGTGTATACGCATCAAATACGTGTACTTGTAAACCCCTCTGTGTATGAAGCATTATGTTGTCATATAGTCATCGCTGATGTATACACAGGAGGCTCAAAAACTGCCTGTTGGTGTTTGAACGCTCTAGAGGAATGCACAACATAATTTGCAATGAAAACGTGCACACAGGCCCTGACTGTCATGATGCACGTGCCCGTGGAGTGCAGGGCAAATTTGTGCAATAAAACCCTCATCCAATCTCTGTCAATCAGCACCACTGCCCTGCGCACGCAGGCCCTGAATGTCATGATGCACTTGCCCGTGGAGTGCCAGGTGCTGGGTAGCCTGCTCCGAAACCTGCGGCGAGAGAAATCTTTGGGGTGGATGCTGCAGGTAGGGAACTGGCTGTGGCTTGCTTTGATGTAGGTGCTGGCATGTTGTCAGGCATGCATGCAAACTCGTGAGCCTCAACAAGCATGTTTTTGCTTGCACATGTGTGTCTGTGTGTATGTCCCTGTTTAATTACGTATGGCGTGGCTTTGTATCAGCTCCCACCACAAGCAGTGCCCTTGCGTTTGAGATTAGCAGGAGATTTTGTAGGCTTCCATCTGTCGAGCGCTGTTGCTGTGGTTTGACATATGAGTGCTCCTTGCTTGAACGCATTTAGAGTTGCAGGTTTGCTGCTTGCAATATGAAAATAAGAAAAGGAGCCATTTGGTGCCAGGGGCTTGTGCAGACTTCCCATTGCAGACAAGGAGAGAGAACACCCAATGAGGGTCATGGCCAGATGTCCGCATTTCAGCGCATCTTTTCCAGATTTGCTTTTGTCTGCATATTCATTATATTGTTCTACGCCTTGAGTGCTTCCACTGTACATTTGAGATCAAGCAGGGAGTCGTGCCATCTATAAAAAGGTGGTCGCCAATTTACCTGAGCCCTCCAAGGACACTGCAAGGGCTCAGCTCAAACAGATTGAACACTGTACAGGGCTGATTGAGCATTAGTCTGGAGTGGTTCCTTGATGCTCGCTACTCGCAACTCGAAGCAGAACCTGTGTCGTCCACATTGCGCCTGTGCAGGGCTTTTTCTTTGGGCACGTGTGCACTGTGCTTCAATTCAGCAAGGCCATCTCCTTTGCCTACCCTCACATGCCAGGTAGGTTGGGCACCATTTTTCCTCCATTGAATGCACCGCCTTGCTTCAGGGTCGATATTGACAGACAGGATCGCACACCCAGATCCATACCAGGAATTGCTCATAGGAGGCATTTCAATCGAGCATGAGAGCATAAGGCTAGTGAGGGCTGTCTGTTGTATCCTTTGTTTAACTGTAATGGGTATTACACGTGACAAGGCAGCAGCTTGCTAAGGCGTTTCAAGTGATGAAGGCATGTGACACGATAAATCAAGGCTGCACTTTGACTTTGATGTGGGCATGAGTGGCCCTAATTTTCTTGTAACGCAAAAGGTCACAAAGTTACATAAGCAAGAAATGAATTGACAAAGAAAAGGAGGTCATTGCTCGCTACGCACACCCATCTTAATGTCAGCACCATCACAGTTTCCAGCGCTAATCAGAGTGTTTTATAGCAGCATGTAAACATCTCACATTGTTGGGAGCTTTTGGAAGAAGAAGCACAAGCTTTTGAGCTCAGGCGCATCACTGTGCTTTCCTTTTCTATAGATATCGGCGTTCACTGTTCTCTGTTCGCGCCCCCGACCACTCTTACTTTCTCGAATGATGCTACGAGGTTTTAAGCGTTCATTGCAGAGGCTGTAGCAAGTGTCATGAGACTAGAAGATGCTCCGACATGCATCTTGTTTTACACTTCTCTGGTAACCCTGGGCTTGCTACCACAATGCCGCGGGAGAAGCAGTCTAGTTTCCCTTGTTGCACTCACACATACACATTCCTTCCCCCTTATCCTCCCTTAACCTTCTTCACCTAGAGCCCCCTTCTGCAAAACTCCCCCGCATCGATGCTGCACACACAAATGCAGATGCGGTGGCCATTGTGATGACTCTGTTCAATGACATGGAAGCAGAGAACAGGCTGCCAGCCTCTTTGCTCGATTCACCACAACAACCTTGACTGGGACAGGCTTCCCTGGTGGTGTGGGCGTGGCTGCGTGGATGTATGCGTGCTGGTGTGGATGTGGTGTGGGAGTGGTGTGTGGCTGTAATTGTGGATGTGGGGTGGGTGTGGTGTGGCTATATGGGTGTGGGTTGATAGTACGTATGTGGTGTGTGGGTGTACGGGTGTGGGTGCTAATCAATGTCAATGTGCAGGTAGACAAGAGGAAAGTTCAGGAATGCCTCTGAACGGCTGTTGTTACTTGTGCAGAGGCAGTGTCGTAAGTGCGGGTAATCAAAACCTTCAGTCTTTAATAAGTAGGCCACGCTTTGCCACTCCACTTTTGTCTCCCTAGTTTCTTTGGTTTTTGGTTCATCGGCGCTGCCCTCAAGATTTTTGTGTGGTCTTAGCACAGAACCTTACTCAAGTTTAAGAATGTCTCATGATTTTTGCATTCACAAGGCCGTTGCTGCCAATTGGACAGGCCTTGCACTTGTTGCAGCTTGAGCAACTTGCCTTCATGCTCTGATATATTGCACCATGTATTTCTAGGCAACAGGCGTGTCCCCTCTGTCGTAGAGTGCAGAAATGGTGGCAAGCAGATTTGTCATCCTGCTCTGTCCATCCAGCGTGAATGTGTAATTGAACATTTATGCAACAGAAAAGCCTCAGGCAGTTATATACTCAGAGAGGAGGCTCCTCTCTGCGTATCTAACTGCAGATCGATTTAGCTTTTAACATGCCGGCAGATTTGATGCAGGATTTGTGTACCTTCATCTGTGTCATTTGTCCATGCGTGATCATTTCCTCCTTGCGCGATCCTCCGTTTGAATCAGAATTGCGCAATTGCATTGTGTAATTTAAATAGCGCTGACACAATGATCTTTGGCAGGTATGTGTAGCCGCCAAAGCGTCTGTTTCACAAACGTGCTCGGGCGAGTAAATGGAAGTGCATTATTGCAGTCTGGCTTTCTTGTGTGGGTTGTTCCACCTAGCAAATTGCCTGTGACAAGCTTTTTTTGTATGATTAGGAGAGATTCAAGCCTACACTTGGTTTTCTAGCACAGTAGGAAATGGTACAACTTAATTTGTTTTTTTTGTTATCGTGTATGAACGTTTAGAAGTCATTTGCTACAAGTGTTTAAGCGTTTTGGGGCTAAACAAGCCTCGTTTCTTTTTGTATAACTTATACAATGTTACAATTTTTGAAAAGGAAAGACTATTTGCCCAGGACTAAGCAGACTTAAGTAGCAAAGTTAGGGGTTACAAGGGGTTACAAGGATGGCCTACAGCCCGAGTCTCTGGCTGATGGCATTTGGCTGGTGAAACAAAATTAACCAGTGTCGAAATTTGAAACTAAATCTGACACAAACTTGAGGAGTCTGTATGAGTC
>Ga0307947_1001708_pt1 | contig 17503 bp, 16 predicted proteins | sample OrgLakmetagen232_FD_201840 | JGI IMG/M metagenome (GOLD analysis project Ga0307947, IMG submission 201840) | Saline water microbial communities from Organic Lake, Antarctica - #232 | ecosystem: Environmental > Aquatic > Non-marine Saline and Alkaline > Saline | place: Antarctica: Organic Lake...
ATTCTTGCTTCTTTTTCTGGTGTCTTGTTCAGTCTTTCTAGCCTCTTTCTCTTCTTGAAGCTGGCTTTTTTATGCTAAAGCTCAACTGCCCTCGTTGGCGGATATAGCTGTGTAACCCTTACCCTTACCCTCTTTGTTCGTCTAGTCAAATCAAGATGTAACACAATGAGACCGAGAGGTCTGTCCCAGCTCCGGAAAGGTTAGGTAAGGTTATGTGTTATGTCGCTATATCTGCCTCTGGGGGGCATCTGAGCGGAAGCTTTGGAAAAAGCCTATAGCTCTGGAAGGGAACGGCAGTGTGGCAGTCAAGTTGAACCAAAGATGAGTAGCAGTAGCAGAGATAGAAACACGCACATAAGCACGAGTAAAGAGTGTACAGAAGAGTTGTTGTGCTTAATCTTATACATTGCATTTAATCTGACAAAGCAGCAAAAAACCACTCCCCACTTTAATTAAGGAAAAGGAGCCACTTTAATAACAGCAGGTACTATCAATCGATATTAAAGTGGCTCCTTATGGGGAGTGATTGCCTGCGTAGTTTTTTCCCATTAAAAATTAAAGCTGTCACAACATGCCTAAAAGGAGTTAGCAGCTTAAAAGATGGCTATTTGCTGTGACCTTTCTGCTTTTTGCTAGTAGCTGGTGACTTTCAAATGTGCATCCTTCAAGTTACTGGTTCGTAAATGTCCTGTTGTCGTACAGCAGTTTTTTCGGCGTGAGGAGTCCAGCACGAGTGAATAGAAACTTGAGCCCACACGCCAAACATCTGGCATATGAGCAGCAGCTTTCATCTTCTTTAATCCAGCCTAAACTGACCTTGCCGTGTCAGTGACACTTAGCCTCACATCCAAAAAGAATGCTTGTGACAGAATGATGCTTAATCAAAGTCATTTGAGGTGGATAAGGCAAGGAATGAGGAGCTTGACAAAATTAAGATAGAAATCACTGTCACAATATAATGCGTAATGCACCACCCAGGAGTCCTCATAACACTAAACAAGGATTCACGTGAGCGTTTGTGTTCCCATTATAAGCGAGGCAGCGTGTCTGCACTGAAGTGCGAAATCAATGTGCACTTTTAACTGAAATGAATCAAACATGCAGACGAGCTCACTGTGCTGCTAAGAAGAAACTGTCTCTTGTCTACAGTATGCTCTGCCTACCTATTAACACCCCCCCCCCCCTATCCAGCCCAGGCCCTTACTTTCTGGCATCCTGCATGTGTGTGTGTGTGTATGTAAATTCGTGCACATACATGTTTCGTGTAACTCTATGCGTGATAGCGTTTGTCGTCACGTACTATTTCTACTCATGTACACAAGAGCTGCCTCATCATACAGCTTTGCTTTTTCTATCTATGCACAGGAGTTTTACGAGCCATGTGGCATTCCTTGTGGGATTGCCTTTGATGCTTTTGTATGATTTTATTTGAGCGCTGCTTGCATGCATGCATGTGTGGGTCTATGTGCATTTGTTTTTAGCTTGCACAAATGTATGCGTAGGTGGACGAGTGTGTGTGTGTGTGTGTGTGTGTGTTTGTAAGTGCGCATACGCGTGTGCGCATACGGGTGTGCGTTTGCATGCGTGCATGTGTGTGCATGTTTGCGCGTGTATTGTGATCATACATGTATTATGTTGTCATGCAAGTATGGACCTGCTCCATGTACATTACCTTGGTCCCTGCCTCTTTGCGTTGCCTCAGCCTGGCCATGTGCCGCTCGTATTCCGACCCCTTAGTCCACTCCTCCGGGTCAACGGGTCCCCTGTTGACCGGTGCCTTGCTCTTGCTGCGCTTCTTCTGGGGCTTCAGCCAGCCCTTGCTGACCACGTACCAGTGCAGAGCCCAGGCGATGCCCACGAGGCTGGCAGCAAAGATGGCCACCAGGCTGACCAGCTCCCAGTCCACCATCTTCTTCACCTCCACGATGTCCACCGTCTGGTTGAAGAAGGTGCTGCTGTACCACTGGCCTTTGGAGTCCGAGTAGAAGGCTGTCAGCGCCACGACGAAGTCACGGGGAGGAGCGCGGGAGTCGGGGGTGAACTTGTAGTTGACGGACACCTCCTCCCCGGGACCGATGACCTCGCCGAACGGCGCCATCGTGAAGTTCTGGACGTGCAGGCTGAAGTCGGCGGGGGAGTTGAGGGACCCGGCGATGAGCGAGACGTTGTACGTCTCGCTCCCCTCGTTGTGGAAGCCCACCACCATGTCCACCATCCTGCCCGCAGGGAACTTCTTGTCAGCGTAGGTGGGCAGCAGGTAGGCTGTCTGCACTGAGCCAGGTGCCTGTGAGTGTTGGGGGTGGAAGGAGGGAGGGCCAGCCTGCGTGAGGTGTCCCATCGTACTTGCAAAACTCGAGGTGCAAGCGTTTGGCTCCCTGCTTCGTGCCTGGTTACACTAGAATGTGCCTGTATCCTCTCTGTGCTCTGCAACAGACATGCGTGCAGACACAAAGAGTTGAAGAGGGGCATGGCGTGCGCACACTCACCGGCAGGTTCGTGAGCGGGTGGTCTGTCTGTCCTGCACATCCCCCAAGGCACGCTAATAAGGCCACCAATGCTAAGGCTAATGGTGATGAGTGCCTCATGATGGCAGAGGCTTACTGTCTATCTAGCTATTCGGTGAGGAATACACAAACCCGAGGACAGGTGTCCCAGTTGACCCTACTGATACTGATGGTAGAAAGCCCTACACTAATTATATTATAATTATTAGTGTTTTGTATTCATCTAATTAAGACTGCAGGGATCAGATTTGTGCCCTTCCGTTATAGCACCAGACAACTTTGCAGTCACTGAATAGGAAAACCTTGGCTAAACCAAGAGGCTGATGGGGTTAGGAACCCAAGTGTTAGCTACCTGCGCGTTTGGAGCTGGCTTTGCCGTGGCAAAGCTTCTGCCTAAATTGTTGGCAGCAAAGAAACGCACAGCAGCAGGCCGGAGTGACACCCTCCCCCACTTCGTGCCAATGCCACATCCTGGTTGGAAGCCTGGCGTGAAGCAGCCCCCTCCGTTTGGTGCGCATCTGCGCATCTGAAAATTTTCTGAAGCAGTCATTCAGAGACTGCTTCACCTGGCTCTTTTTGCTGCACTTTTTGCTGTAACAACCACATGTAACGGCTGTGACATTCGATTCACAGGAGACCAAGATTACATCCAGTACGACCCTGCTGTTATGGATCGAGCTTCAACATACGCCCTCGTCATCTCTTCCATTGTCCCACGGCCAATCGCGCTCGTATCCAGCATCAACAAGGCGAGCGATGGCCTCTGTTTCACTGTTCGTATAGAGAAACAGCAGAAATCCGCTGCTGAGTCCACAACGGAATGATATAGCTGTTACCTTTAAGGAGCCCTTCAAATCATAGGCCAACAGCCGCGTGGTGCTGTAGTTGCATCTTTCTCTATGCTGCTCATTACTCTCTTTCAGATCTCACTCACTTCCACCAACTCAAAACCACCGACACAAACAAAATTGGCAGGACGGCGTGGTGAATGTGGCACCGTACTCCTACTTCAACACCATGGGTCATGCGCCACCCGTGTTCTGTATCGGCATCAACCGCAGCCCAGGCAGAGGGGGAGGAAAAAAGGACACCCTTGGTAACATTGAGGAGACAGGGTGAGCTGGGAGAGGCAGCGACGGCACTCTGAGGAATGAGCCAGAATAGGCCCGAGCACGTGTGTTGCAATAGTTGATGCCAGTCTGAGTGTAATTATACTGATGCAGACAGTATGGTCGTACGTAGCCCACCGGAGAGTTGATATTTTAGGATGCAAGAGAAGTATGCAGGTATTGCCAACAGCATTACGAAGTGTTAGCACTGACCAAACTTGTTTCTGTGAGGGCTTCAGCTTTGGCATTTGCCAGGAATATGCCGTAATTCCACCACGTGCGTTGTATACTCGTGTGATGCGCAGGCAATTCGTGATAAACATTATGAGCGAGTGGTATGTGGAGGCGGCAAACCATACGTGTGGGGACTACGACACTGGGGTAGACGAAATGTGCCTCACTGGTCTAACTCCCGAGCCATCTGTACGGGTGGGCACCAGTAACAAGCATGCTTTTGTTTAATTTTGAAATGCCAGAGCCACTCGTATTATTTATGGTCATACATATCAGCTAAATCCTAGCAGTTAAGCCGTCCGATTTAGGTGGAAGCTTTTTGAATTGAACAAGGACAAATTAGCAGGCCTGCACGCCTTACAATTTGCCACGTAGTTTCGTACTTTCCCTTCCTCCTTTTTTCCTCGCAGGTACCTGCCTCACGCATAAAAGAGGCGGCCATTCAGATGGAGTGCAAGCTCAGGCAGATTGTGGACATTGAGGACTCGTGAGTCACATGCCTCTTGTATCTTGCATTGCGTGCTGTGGGATGATCGTGTCCTTTTTCGCGCCTCAATCAAGCTTTGTGAGTTGCACACCTCTCATCTTGCTGCATTGCTGTGAAGTGCTCTTTATTCTTTATTGCGCCACAATCATCAGGGATGGTGCGAGCAGACACGTGCAATAACTATCCAAGAGGAGGTTGATATCCAGGCGTTGCTTTTGTGCATACGTTTTACAGCATCTCCATTACTCCAGGCGCTGCTTTTGTGCATAGGTTTTACAGTATTGCCATTACTTTGCAAGCAACCCTTCTTGCAGTACAGCCCATTTTGTCATCTTGCCTTGCGCCCTGTACCATTGTAGACTTCTTGCACCTCATTTCAAGGCAAAACAGGTCGCATACAAAGTTGTTGTCGATGCGTTGAAGCTGCGCAAGGACCATCGGAATGGCTCTGAATCACAGGAGTGGAAAACCCTCTGCTGCCATCGTCATCGGGGAGGTCTTGCTGTTCCATATCAACAAGGGCGTGGCCTCAAAATCCCCCACAGGTGCACTACTGACTTTGTTTGCACCCTGTTTGTGTGCTGCAACCACAAAAAACGCCCGACAGGTGCGCTACAATGCTCACACCTTACTTACAATGAAAATCGAATAGGAGGTGCACTTCAGCTGCGCTGTTTGGCTGATCACCAGTGGCTGGCCTCTGCTGATCAAAATTAGTCTTTAAGCTGACGTAAACAACTCTTGGCCTACTGACCCTAAACAAGGTGTCACAAGCCCCCACAAAGGCGCTGCTGTCCTTGTTCTCTTAATTGTGTTCGTCTCTCCTGTGTTCAGGTGTGATGCTTTGCATTCTATTGGCTCCTCTTGATTGATGCAGGAAGTCGTTTTTAATGCGTATTTTTTGTCCCTGTGCTGCAATCTGGATGGGTTGCCCCAAAATCCGGGATGCATCTTTCTATTTTAAAGCGCTGTCAGGTCTAAATCAAATCACTGCTTGTACCAAGCATCAGCGCTAGGTCATCAAGCGATTCACTCATCTTCTCTTTGATTGAAAATGGAGAGTCCAGTCCTTTTATTTGATGTGATCTCAAACACTTGCGCTCCCCAACATGCATGCACCACACATAATTTTTACTTCATTTAATGGCTGTTTGATGTAGAAAAAGGCAAGTGTTAACCCACTAGTCCCCGCAGTTAGTGATGCTCATTCTATAGAAATTCAGCTAAATGTTAGCACATATTTTTTTCACAGACAAGTCGTCTGCAGGGAGTTGCATTGTACATGATATTGATACAACATATAACACCACATTCAAGCACTTGTTGTTCTGCAAAAGGGCCGAGGTCTGCGTGAATGCTTCCTGTCAAAACTGTGTGGCAAGTAATTGCATATTTATGCAAACCCACATTAACATATATTTCCTGCCTTTTGTGATAAGTACAAGTCTGCTGCTTGAACAGGACAGGCCGGCCTACACACAGGGAAAGAAGCATACCAATGCCTAGACTAGATGTGTCCTATTAGGAAAAGTTTGAAAAGGACTTGAACAAGGAACCAGAGAACGAGTCTGCACAATAAGATAACAGCAATTTAACACCCAAAACCACATCTGGAGAGTTAGAAGTTGACACTGGCATCAGGCTGGCCCCAACTCTAGTATCAAGAGTCTTAATGCTGGGACCAAACACTAGCGGTCACTTTGAGTGCTTTGGCACCCACCTGCACCCTTGAATGTAGTGCTTAGACCTTAGGTCTTGGCCAGTGGTGCGCCCTAGGCTATACTATGTCTGTGAACAATAGAGACACGATGCAAGCACCAGTTTGGGGGCACTTGGATTGTGTGCGTGTTTGTGTGTATGTGTATAGGCCAGGCGTTCGTTGGCACTGCTTATCAGTGCCACGTTCACTGCGCTAGCACGGCTCAGGACCAGAAACGATCTTAGTGATCGGCAGAAATTCAGGAGTCAAGCACTGTTCATTTCAGTGTAGGAGCCCTTGTGTAATAAATCACATGCACACCTGTGCTTGCGACGCTATAGTTAAACACGTACAAGCTCAAAGCCCAAGGGTAAGGTAAGGTAAGGTTAGTTACATCGCTATATATGCCTCTGGGGGGCATTTGAGCGGAAGCTTGGAAAAAGCCTGTAACAAAACCAAAGAGATACTAGAAAAGATCAAGGGAAAAGGGCTAGGCACTCAGCCACAAAAGAGGCCACACCATATAAATCTGGCTATAGCCCAAGGGTAACGGGCGCTTCACATTATTGTGTATTTGGGTGGATTTGTGGGGGGTGGAGTGGGAGCGCTGTTAGCCTTTCAAAGGGCAGCGCCTGCATGCACTCCATCGCTAGCAAATGCCCATCAAAATGCTTTTTGCCCAGGGTACTCTTTATCCTCATGTTCAAGGTGCATGTGTGGGTGTGCATGGTAAAATGTTATTACACCCGTAAAATCTGATTACATCCAAACGAGCTGCCCAGCCATAGCCCTGTTCTTGTCAAGCAGCACAACCGGACAGCCTTGCCGAGGGCTCCTACTTGGGGTTGATATATGGTATTGGTCATACATATACGATACATATATACGTCTGTGTTGTGCATTTATGGTATTCTTAGCAGGAAAATTACCATATATGATACAGCCATATACGGTGCTTGTGGACAGCCCTACTCTCATTAAGCTCATTAAAAGGAATAGAAGTAGAAAAATGCGCAGGCAGTGATGGTCACTCCCATTTAAATCAGGAAAAGGAGGCTCCACGCAAATTGTTTTCCGCACGGAATTGCCACGCGCGCACACGCAGGCAAGTTGATTGTGGACCCCAGCAAGCTGATGCCCATCAGCCGGCTAGGAGGCACGACGTATGGTACCTCTACTCGGCTCTTTGACATCGGTCGGCCCACCAAGCAAAATATGCACATGGGTGCTGCTGAATACACCCCTCCTCCCTTTCCATAACACAGCGTGCGAGCAGGCACGGGTGTCCGCCGGACCCTTTTTCTTCTGCCTTGGAGGCGAAGTCCTTGTGAGCAGCACGTGCTGATGAATGTAAAACTTTTTCTTTGTTGGCCCTTCTTGGACATCCTTGTTGCGCTATTAGGCGGTGGTCACATGCATGTACCTAAGTTTCTTACTCGTCAAAATGTACTATATATCCTGGCTTATATGTGGCTTCCTATCCGTAAAACTCTGTTACGAGCAGGCAATGTACCAGCCTTATTAATGTAGAGTAATTTTTCAAACTGACATGTCACCAGCACGATTGATTGAGATTGCAATTTGAAATAAGCTTTCATTGGACTCGTATTGGGCTTTTGTAAGAGGAACCTGTTTGGCATTTGCTTTCACTAACTACCTCTTGACATTTCAATGGAATGGATTTTGTGCACATCTTCAAAATTTGTGAGAAGATACGGTAGTTTTGAGTTAATATATTATCAAAATTGGGCCAATAACAAGACTTCATCCTTAACATGGTATTCAGATCCAGTCGAATAGCAGCCGACCATCCTCACCGTAAGGCAGGCAGTGCCTTATTTGACATGTCAAGCCCAATCAGTGGCAGCGACGGATTGTGAGTTAGTTGAGATTTTCTGTATGTCTTGTTCAATAAGCTGGATGTGCCGCAGCTTATTGATAACCTTGATCTTCTGGATTTCATAGTTTTGGTATTCAATTGACAACATGTGAGCATTCTAAGAGGTACCATTAGAGGGGAATCTTAAGAGACCCTGTAAGGTCTGTTTTATTGTTCGCCTAGTCAAATTAATTTGAAACACAATGAGACCGAGAATGTCTGAGTAAACGATCCCAGCTCTGGGAAGGGACAGCGGTGTGGCAGCCATCCAAAGATGAGTAGCACTAGCAGACAGACACACGATAGCACACAGGCGTGGATGTACAGAAGTGGTAAAAGCAATAAGGGACCACTGCGATGCAAAGAACTCCCTCCTCTGCTGGATGGTCTTTCCACCTTGAAGGCCTTTCTTAGTCCGAAGGCGCCCCAAATTTGTAGATGTGCCGAGTCTTATACTTTGCAGTGACGTGCAGTGAACATATTTAGCCTCCGCACACAGCACCGCCAGCTGGTCTTCCCACCTCAATATGAAGATAGTCCAACTCGTTTGAGGACTTTTTTGAACCAACCAGATATATATGGTGTGGCCTATTTGTGGCTGAGTGCCTAGCCCTTTTCCCTTGATCTTTTTGGTTTCAGGCTTTTTCCAAGCTTCCGCTCAGATGCCCCCCAGAGGCAAATATATAGCAATGTAACCTTACCTTATACTTTGCAGTGACGGTAATTTGATCTGACAGACAATCGGAATTTATTCACAAGTGACCTGTTCCCCCTCTGTTGTAACCATGCAATGCTATCGTTTACAATTCCCATGCTACTCGGGCAAGAAGTTTCAGAAAGACCAATCCAGCAGTTGGCACCTCTACGGAGCAAAGCATCGGAGGTAATCAATTGCACGAGCAGGCAAACACTAAATTAAATCACAGGGATCAGAAACCAGAAAAGCTCAAAGCTGTATGTTTCCGCAGGGTGATCCATTGTAGGCAAATACAGACGTGCAGGGTGATCCATTGTGGGACAAATAAGTGCTGCATTGATTGACTACCTAACCGGGCAACTTCTAAGTTGAAATAGCAACATCCACTATGACAAAAAAAGATGAAAAGAATAAAGCAGGTTTCGCTACAACTTGTAGTTTGAAAGAAGACAGACGGACATGTGGTACAATAAAGAGGGATGTACAACTTCCATGGATACAGTATGCAGTATATGCAGGCACGAGCTGCGTGGTAGCTAGTTCTGGAAAATACAAACAAATCAGGGTACAACTTTACAAGCATTTTCTCGATGGCTCAAGCACATTTAATGTAGGACTGCTTCAGTGCTATGGCCACTCTGCAACAAAACCAGCCTTGGCGCAAGGCACTGCTCAAATGAAATTCCCAAAGTGAGGCGTGGGCACCGACACCAGCTTGTACAAGCATGCATGGCGTTCTCCGCAGTTACAACGGCTCAGGCGAATCAGACAGGAAACGTGTGAACACTTCCTGGCTGCATGCTCCTCCCTTTACGGGGTCAAATGACACCTGATTGAACACGCAAAAGTTCAGGGCAAGCATGAGCATACTTGACAAAGTAAGGAAAAAGGAAGGAGCATGGATAGCTATATCAACGGAGTGTTGCTCTTCACCCTGTCATGCCTGACCTGCACGCCTGTAACACCAAGTTCTTGATCGGACCTGCACACCAAAACACATGTTTCAGGCACACGCACGGACGCATACACACACAAAACACACACACGCGCGCGCAGAGACACACCTTATACAACGATCCGGCCATCGTTATGATGAGCAGTGTGTTTGGCTCTGTGCCAAAGCCAACAATCGACCGTGTGCCCTCATCGTGCGTCAGCCGGAACTGAGCAAACGACCACTCGCTGCTGAAGTACTTGGGCAACGCGATGGAGGGTACAAAGCCCTGTTGTTACAGAGTGAGGGGGCAGGAGGAGGAAGAGCAGGAGGAGGAGTGTGAGATGTTGTTAAAGTGTGGACAAGAGGGAACAGAGGGGAGACAGAGGGGAGACAGAGGGGACAAGCCTCCAAAGAAATGTAGTAGCACCAAAAATGGAGCTGTAAAGCACAAAGGCTTTGGATGGAGGGCACCCAGTCGTGTTGGGAAGTGTGAAAGCAAGCAGGAGAAGGAGTGAGCAATGGCGTGACAGCGAGCAGCTGGTCGTTGCAGCTGGACTGAGAATGTTCAGAAGTAGCAGTAAGCGCCTGGACAGAAGGTGTTCAAATACGAATTCAGAGATGTCAGGAAGCGGCTGGACTGAAGGGTGGCGGTAGGCGGTAGGCCACTGGAAAGTGTGAGCCGTGAGCTGTGGGAGCAGTTAGGCAGCGTTATGTGAAGGGAGCTGAAAACCTTTTAAACTGAAAAGTGATCAAAGAGAGTGCAAAAAGAGCGGGCTGGTGCCGAGGTATGCCGTGGGATGGAGCATGAGCAGCCGATGCTCAAATTTGGACGTGTGCAGCTGGAATGAATGAAGATGAGCAGTAGAGCTAGTGGGAAGGCACGGTGTAGGGCACACAGAGTCATGTTGAGTTGAGCAATTCCGAAGAGAGTGGGAGAGGGGCAGATTTTTGTTCGGCTTTTAGCAAGAGCAGCACGGGCGGGGTGAGGTTGCTGAGGAGAGTGTAGACGAGCTGATTAGCTATTACATGGGCTGTGCAACAAAGTGGGCACAGAGCACTGGATTTGCAATGATTTGAGAGGGTGTAGCTCAACAAGCAGCTCAACAAGCATGAGAGAGAGAGAGAGAGAGAGAGAGAGAGTAATTTGAGAGGGTGTAGCACAAAAAGCATGAAGGAGTGTGTATCTTACAGTGAGGGTGTAGCTCAACAAGCATGCGGAAAGTACAACAGAGGGTATAAACCTCGGTTACAGTCAGTCCATGAGGCAGTGAGGGGGCTCGATAAGAGAAGAGAGGGGAGGCTGACAGAAAACCTGAACGTGACTACATGAATCAGGATAGCAAAGTACTAAGGGAGACCAGACGTGAATCAGATGATGCAAGCAAATTATCAAGGTTGGCTGTTAGGATGATGGATATCATAGACATAACCAAATGTAACAACATGTGTGGTGTTAAATTGCGGTCCAAAATCATAGGAAATAATCACAAATCACAGCCATGAGCGACGTGTGCAAACGTTTCCAGTCAAGTCTGCAAAAGATGGAAAAGTCATGAGTTCTGAGTGGGTTTGTGCACGACAAGACACAGCGGAGCTTAAGGTAAAAAAGGGAGCTCCTGGAGTGCAGCAGTAGCGAAGGGCAGTCATGGTTCTTCCATTCAAACAGGAAAGCAGGAGTGACACAAACAGGCACAGAATGGCCCTCGCCAGTTTTCAATCATTGCGAGTTCAGAAGCACACAGCCTCAGCACACATGCACACACAGCCTTAAAGGCGATATGTCGCGCGCTTTGCTTACTCAATGTCCCTACATCCTGTCTTCTTTAAACCTATCTTCCTTTATCCTGTCTTACATCCTGTCTTCTTACATTCTGCAGGGTAAATAGATGTACATAACACAAAAGAGCAAACACACATAAGCACGCACACAGACACACACACACAAGAACACACGCACACGAGACCACACGCACACACATACACACCTTGACCATGGACAGCAAGGAGGTAGGGTTGGAGCGATGGGAAGGAGAAGCACTGGCTGGGGGAGGAGAGGACCCTTGCAACAATAGCCCATCTTGGTGCTGCGGTAATGGGGAGGAGGGGTCCTGGTAGCCCAAGGAGCCTGCGTGAATTTGTGGTTTGAATTTGTGGTTTGAATTTGTGGTATGAATTTATGGTAGCCCAAGGAGCCTGCGTGAATTTGTTTGGCCAGGTACAACAGGTTTTGGTGGAGCCTACTGATGGTGCGGCAAGGGGGAGGAGGGGGCCTCGTAGCCCCAGGGGGCCTGCAGACAATAAGGTGGAGATGCACGACATGTGGAGTTTGCATGCGCTGGACTTGCGTTTTGCGCTGCAAGGGAGGAAACAGATAGCTTTTGTAGCATGAGGAGCCTGCGAGGAAAGTGCAGCCTTACAGCGCATACAAATAAACAAGTATGCAATGGTCACCTCATTCACATCCCGTATTTTTAAGCGCTTCGTGCAAAGAAAGGTGGGAAACACCTAGGGTTGGCCAGGACCAAATATATATATATATATATATATACGGTGTATACACAGTGTTTCCGGCAGGGTTTTCACCAAACACAGGGTCGTTTACAGTGTGTGTAAACGGTTTTGGCCAACCCTAGAAATACCTAAGCAACGCAGCAAAGCTACTCTTGGGAGCGGTTCCCAGCCTGGACAAATTTGTCCTCTGCATCCTTTATCCTTCTCCCTCTTTTTGCACGAACTTTACTGTGTTTTAAAGGGTTCAAGTGAGTGCAGCAGTGCTTACCCCTCATCTGATCTTGTGTACTTCCAATACTGTTTGAACCTTTAAGCTACCAGCATTTCCTTTCAGTCCCGACTGTTCCATACAGGTGCAACACAGGTATTAGTAACATACCAAGCCTTCTTAGCAGTGCAGGCAGGCCAGTGGCTGCTAAGACAAAGAGTACCTGCCATAGTTTAGGCACACACCCGACAGACCTGTCACATCGCAGCAGCACCCCAACAACCTTTTGCCTTATGAAGCACACACAAAAGGAAATTACCTCCTGAGCCAACACAAGCCCTGTTTCTTTTTCACTCGTCATTGCAGACTTGTCCCACTGCCAACAGTTTGTCTTTTGATTTAAACCGAGGGGCTGACCCCAATAGGAAATTTGATCTTCTTATTTCACCTGAGGCCCCTCACCTGAGGGCCTGAGGGGCTGGCCTCTCATAGCAAACCACCGTCTTTTGACCTCACCTGAGGGGCTGGTCCCTACAGAAAACCTCTGTCTTTTGACCTCACCTGAGGGGCTGGTCCCTACAGAAAACCTCTGTCTTTTGACCTCACCTGAGGGGCTGGTCCCTACAGAAAACCTCTGTCTTTTGACCTCACCTGAGGGGCTGGCCCCTACAGAAAACCTCTGTCTTTTAACCTCACCTGAGGGGCTGGTCCCTACAGAAAACCTCTGTCTTTTTACCTCACCTGAGGGGCTGGTCCCCACAGAAAACCTCCGTCTTATGACCTCACCTGAGGGGCTGGTCCCTACAGAAAACCTCTGTCTTTTGACCTCACCTGAGGGGCTGGTCCCTACAGAAAACCTCCGTCTTTTGACCTCACCTGAGGGGCTGGTCCCTATAGGTAGCCCCGTGGCCACAGACCCCCCTAAAGCAAACACGTGCACCGTGGACTTGTCGCTTGACACTGCCAGCCACTCGCAGCCTCTTGAAAAGGCCAAGCTGTGGACCACTGCGGGATCAGCACCACGCCGGAGCTCCTGTGTGTGCATACGTATATGTGTATGTCTTCTGTATGTGTCTGTGTGTGCATGTATGTGTGTGTCTGTGCGTGTGCGTGTGTGTATGTGCCCATACACGTGTATGTGTATGAGCCTTGTTCAGCTTAAGAAAATGACATACAACATAACATGGGTCCAAATAGTCCTTTCCACCACCACACTGAGGAAAACTATCTTGCATCTATGACGTGTCTTGTCTCACATGTACCTGTCTACAATGATAGTGCGTGCTCATGCAGCGGCTAAGTTTTTACAGTGCACCATGACCATTCAAGCGCACCTCTTCGATGAAGTGCACTCACAAACATGCACATACAGCACGCACACGTACACACAACCTACACGCACTTGCAACAGCTGGCTGCCTGCAGTATTCTACACTCTCACAAGCGTGCCCTTTTTAGTGAAATGCACTCACAAACATGCACGTACGGCACGCACACGCACTTGCAACAGCTGGCCGTCTGCGGTGTTCCACACTCGCACGAGCGTGCCCTTTTCTGAGGCACTGGCCAACCGCTTGCCATCCAGAGACAGGGTAATGCAGCAGAGAGAGTTGCTGTGTGCTGAGATGAAGCGGGTCTGCCGCCGGTCGTACAACTCCACGCGAATCTGCATGCGTGCACGTGTGCGTGCTTGTGTGTGTATGAGGGTATGTGTGTGCGTGCGTGTGTGTATGTGTGCTGAGATGAAGCGGGTCTGCTGCCGGTCGTACAACTCCACGCGAATCTACATGCACGTGTGCGTGCTTGTGTGTGTATGAGGGTATGTGCGTGCGTGCGTGTGTATGTGTGTGTATGTGCGTGCTTGTACGTTACTGTCTAAGACCCAAGAAGTGTGTCTCACCGCATGTATTTGTGTGATTGATCCCAATAGAGATTTTTTAGCAACTCTTCTTGTCCTGTGTGAAGCCCAGGAGTGGCAAGCACCGTGTTCTATATGCTATATGGAAATGTGTTTGCTGCTATACAAAGGGAAGCACCTTTTTCCTACACTATTGGGAGTTTTCCTACTGCCTACCTGTCCTGTGTGCAGCCCAGGAGTGGCAAGTACCGTGCTCTCTGCCGTAGAAGAAATGGCAACCAGGCCGCGCGGGTTGGACAGCGTCTCTATTTGGTGTAGCAGTTTTAGGTCTCCAAAGTTATAGACGAGGACCTGTTGGGTGTATTTGTTGTGCGGGTGTGTATGTGTGTGTATATGTGTGTGCATGTGTGTATGTGTGTGTATGTGTGTGTATATGTGTGTTTGAGTGTGTGTATGAGTGTGGGAGGGTGTGGGTGGGTGGACAGGGGGTGGGAGAGTGTGGGTGGGTGGACTGGGGGTGGGGGTGGGGGCGGACCTTATTGTCTTTGCACAGACAAACCTGTTTGTCTGTACAAAGACATTAAGGTCCGTGCAGGGGCAAACAGAGCGCACGATCTGACAAAGGAACATCAGGTTTGTGTAAATACCGCTATGGTCCCCTAAGAAAAATACCGTACCTTTAAGATATCATCCCGGGTAAATAACGTTTTTGGCCCTCCGGGGTGGTTCCGGTATCGTTTAATATATATTTATTTTGAGGCTCCGGGGTTGCCCGGGATTGGCAAAGTTTTGTGGGTGGGTGAACAGTGATGAGCGGGGCCATTTAAGACATTTTTATGTTTGTTGGAAGCTGAATCTCCCCTCGCTGACGCACACAGACACGCGCAGGCACAAGCGCAACGACACACATGCGCACGCACACACACGCGCATGTGCACGCATACTCACACGCACACGCCTGGGGTAAGTGCCCACCTGGATTCGTGCGGGAATGGCTAATATTTGTTCATTCACAATCACTTCGTGACCACGCTTGCAAAAATTAATTAACTTTTCGATTTCAGTTCGTGAGGGGGTCTGGGGATTTATTTTTGAGTTCGAGGGCACTTCGGGAGGGCCCTGTCGGGAATTTATTTTTGAGAGCCCCCCTGTGAATGCTGCCTGTGCACTGCTACTGCTGTTTATTATGGCTGAAGCTGTGGCTGTGGCTGAGGCTGAAGCTGTGGCTGAGGCTGTAGCTGAGGCTGAGGCTGACGGTGTGGCTGACGCTGCACAGTGCTCAGAAACTCTTCCCAGCCTCGCCCCTTGCCTTTGCCTCTTCCTCTTGCAGCTCCTTGAGCTGCCTCTCCCTCTGCAACTTCTCACGGTCCCGCTGCTGAGCAGCCAGCCTTTCAGCTGGGGACTGGGGCTTCAAGAACCCGGCCAGGGGGTTCACACTGGCGCGCTTGGAGCTCATTTCAATTTTCACCCTCAAAACCACTATAAATAATTAATTTATCACTTCGATGTCAGTTCGGAGAGGCCTCCAAGAATTAATAAAAATTTTCGTCATCTGGCTAAATAATTGTTTAATTTCCGAAGTGATTGTGAACGAACGGTAATTAAATTGAGGCACCGGGGTTACCCGGGGTTACGTTTAATATTTATGAAATTTGAGCACCGGGATGGATCCGGAAAGGTACGGTAAACACAAAAACGAAGGCGCCATCCTTTCTTGCTTGCCAACCAACTGATCCCCGTCAACCGGCCCCCTTTTACGCTCCAGGTGGTAAGTTGTGTGGCTATGTTAAAATGCGTGCGTGTTTGAGTAGAGTTCATTTTCTGTCGGGATAAGTGGGATGAACGACCCCCAAAACAACAACAACAATCGTAAAAACCACTGCGCATTCACTTGTTTCATTCTGTTCACTACTTTTGGTGCCCGCACTGGTGGTATGTGCAAAGGAAACCACACAAACAACGCACATACACAAACAAGGCACACACACACACACACACACACACAAACACACACACGCACCTTATGCTCCAACGCCACAACAATCCTGTCCCTGCGTAACCTCACTGCTCGGACCTGGAAATGACGCAAGGTTGGCAAGGTTTAGCACGCTTTGTGTAGCAGCAGCAGCGTAATGAAGCTGCTCAGATGAATATGATTTATTTTGTGTTAGACCCATGCCAACATTGTTTTGCGGTAAACAAGTGGGGTTAACGCCTACATCTGCATTCTGAATCCGTCACGAATCACGATGCTGTACGGATGGGTAGGCAAGACAAAGTCCACTTAAATTTTGCAGACCGGCTGGCTGAATATCGCTATCAGCTCTCTCTCTCTCTCTCTCTCTCTCTCTCTCTCTCTCTCTCTCTCTCTCTCTCTCTCACACACACACACACACACACACACACACACACACACTCACACGGACGCTCACACACACGCACATGCGCACATGTGCGCACACACATGCACACTCTCACACACATGCACACTCACTCACAAACACACATACACACACGCAGGCGCACACACACACGCACACACCACTTATGCAAGTTAATGTGATCAAGCACAGATTCCTCACCAAATAAATATGTGTGCGTGCACACAGCAGACGCACGCACGCACCTGGCTGCGAAAGCTGAGCTCTCCTATGCACTTGCCCTGATGGTCGTCCCAAACCATGACCTGTGGCACACAAGCAAGCACCCGTGAACGGTTAAGAATGCGCATGTTTGAGGAGGAAGAATAACTTGAGGTATTATGCTCCTTTGGGTGATCACGGCCTGCACAACATTTGTATGGCGGGATAAGAAACTTCAGGTATGCTCATAGGGAGAGCCAAGACGCGTGAGTTTCTTTCGGTATCTTTCTATGACCAGAACAACACAACCACGCATTTCGCATATCTCAGTGTATCAGAGTGTGTATCGTCACCTTGGTGGGTGGGTATTTTGGTGAGGGTCCCCCTCCTACTATAGCTAGGATGTTGCAGCGGAACAGCATCTCAACGGCACCGATGCCACCATTGTTGAAGCCACGACAGAACTGCAATTGTATGTGTGCGCGTGCAAGTATTTGTGCATGTGTGTGCGTGTGTGTGCATGTATGTGGGTGTGTGCATGTGCATGTGTGTGTATGCGTGTGCGTGCCTGTGTGTGTGTGTGTGAGTGTGTGTGTATGTGTGTGCGTGCCTGTGTGTGCGTGCCTGTGTGTGTGTGTGAGCGTGTGTGTGTGAGCGTGTGTGTGTGTGTGTGCGCGTGTGAATGTGTGTGTGTGTGTGTTTGTGTGTGTGTGTGTGCATGTGTGTGCCTGTGTGTGCGTGGCATGTGTGTGCGTGTGAGTGTGTGTGTGTGTGTGTGTGTGTGTGTGCGTGCGTGTG
>Ga0307947_1001709_pt1 | contig 17491 bp, 21 predicted proteins | sample OrgLakmetagen232_FD_201840 | JGI IMG/M metagenome (GOLD analysis project Ga0307947, IMG submission 201840) | Saline water microbial communities from Organic Lake, Antarctica - #232 | ecosystem: Environmental > Aquatic > Non-marine Saline and Alkaline > Saline | place: Antarctica: Organic Lake...
ACGTATACACTTATCTGTATACACGTATACACACATATGCAAATCCGCTCGTTTACTGCAGCCAAAATACACAAACCTTCACATGCACACACACACACACACACACAAACACACACACACAAGCATACCTGATCCTGGGTCATGTTGGCGGTGGTCCTTGCAGAAAAGGTGACAAAAATGGGCAGCCATTTTTCCTTAGGGAGACCGCTGGTCAAGTGCCTGCGAGCATGTGCGGCATATGCGTAGGGTTGTCCAGAACTGTATATTCACACCGTATATGACCGTATGTAGGTGATTTTTCTGCTAAAAAAACCGTATGTACACCGTATATACCTATAAATGTATGGTTCGGGCCAACCCTACCCTAAGATATGGGGCATTTGGTGGTCATGAGTGCTCTCAAGAGGAGCCAAAGCAAACCAAGCATCAGCATGCTCACGGAATATAAGTGTTCATCCACCACCAGATGATCAATTCATAGAGGGTGTTAAATTGTTCGCTTGTTTGAAGGCTAACAGCTAACATGCTCACGGATGATGTCAATTGCTTGGACTGCACAGTTTCCTGTATCGCATATCTTTAATGCAATCATGGCTTTAGAATTTACATGCTCACAGAGGATGTCAATTGCCGGGACTGCACAGTTTCCTGTATCGTTTTTCATTCATGCATTCATAGGCTTCAAACCAGCAAGCTCCTGAAGGATGCTGTATGGCAGGACCACAAACCCAGCAGGATGCATTTAACTGCAAGGCTGAAACTCAAAGTGTGATTGCTAGAAGGAAAGAGACCACATAGCACGGGCACCAGCCGATCGCACACACACACTCCTCCTCCAGTGTGCACACTTACACCAGTCCCTATATTTGTGGCATTAGCATACACAGACGCAGCATACACAAGCAGTCACCCCACGGCATGACAGACAACTTACCACACAGGGTGCACACATTACACTTGTCCCTGCTGGCAGGCATACACACACACACATACACACACACACAAAAGCATCAAAGCACAGCAAGAAAAAAGCGAAGTACACAAGGCTACACAAAACACGTACCTTGTGGTGTACACACTCTTGCCAGTACCGGTCGGGCCCACCAGCAGCAACGGCTGTTTGTGTTGGATGGCCAGGTCCATTAGGAACGTGTACCTAAATACGTCAGAATGCGTGCTCAATGTGTTTGTGCATGTGTGCGTGTGTGTACGCATTTGTGCAAATGTGCCTGTACGTGAGAGGTTAGCAGCTCATGCAATCTTGTCTGGCTTGTTTCGTAGTAACTGGATTGCGCGTGTGCAGTAAGTAGAATGCACGTGCAGTAAGTGAATTGCAGGAATGTTCATGCCAAACTACTGCGCGTACACCGTTTATGTGTGGGTCCGGTTGACACACTTGTCATACACGCTATGCAGCACCAATACCTAGAAGCACACCAACACATCAGATCGCCCAGTGACAGCAACATCTAGCAAAATTTTATGTCTGCTTTAAGAAAAAGCCTCAGCAAAAGTCGTCTTCAAACTTCCCATGCAGTCCTTGGCAGGGCTGCTGCTTCTAGAGAACTATTCAAAGTGAGTGGGGGAGTTGCTGGAGTGCGCGGCGAAAAACCGCAGATCTCACAAGAAAGCACGCCTCCTTACCTTGCAGAATCCTTGGTTGGGATGATGATGTTGGAGAACTGCGCGTCATCAGGGATTTGTAGCGCAGGAATGGGGTCGTCCCACTTTTTCCATCTGCAGTTGCAGCACCAAATTTTGCAGAGGTCGCAAATGGTAATAAGCAGGGTTGGCCAGAACCATATATATATATATGCGCGGTGTGTATACGGTATTATTTGCAGGGGTTTCTTCAAATATACGGTCATATACGGCGTATGTATATACACGATTTTGGCAAACCCTAGTAATAAGCAAGGGGTATTGAGCAGGCGCTCATAAACATCATTTTGTGTGTTACGTGCACGCATGGAGTTGTAGCATAAAGAAGGCTTTCCTAATGTTCCCCAGCTGCAACAGCAGCACAACAGCTGCAGGTATGGAGTGCCAGCAGTCACTCTCTGTAAGAAAAGGTACATGGGCACAGTTACATTAAGAAAGCATACATGCCCACTGTTGCAGAAAGAGTGCATACATAATTGTACCTAAGAAAGAGGACGACCCACTTTCAAACAATACAAATTAAAAAATAACAATGATCACTTTGAAGCAATAAAAGAGCAACGTCAGTTCCGTACCCCAAGGACGCCTTGTCGAAGGTGTAATCAAACACGGTGCCATCCAGGGGGATCGGTAGGACCACGAGCGAAGGCTTTTTGGAGGGCATGAAGTCGTCAAACCTGCACACACACACACACAAAGTGTACTCGCATGCCGCGTCAGAGGGGTTGGTGACACAGAAGTATGCAAAGTTACACTGGTACCTCAGAAACACGCAAGAGCACATCGGTGATCCAACAGCTTCAGTGACAGGCTTGTATGCCTTCAATAGGCCACTGGCAACAGCACGCACAGCTTGTCTGCTCGTAAAGCAGCAATCACTCAAAACCTGTGCACTGCCTGTAATCTGAAGAAACAGAGGCCGCCAATAACATCACGCACAGCTTATTATTTTTTGGGAACGGAAAGTTGTTCATTACTCCTCCTCTGGCACTTAAACTGGCGCAACAGAGGCCGCCAATAACATCACGCACAACTTATTATTCTTTGGGAACGGAAATTGTTCATTACTCCTTCTCTGGCACTTTAAACTGGCGCAACAGGGGCCAACAATGATATCACGCACAGCTTATTATTCCTTGGGAACGGAAACTGTTCAGTACACATCCTCTGGCACTTTAAACTGGCGCAACAGGGGCCAACAATGATATCACGCACAGCTTATTATTCTTTGGGAACAGAAAGTTATTCGGTATTCCTCCTCTAGCACTTTAAACTGGCGCAACAGAGGCCGCCAATAACATCACACACAGCTTATTATTCTTTGGGAACCGAATAGTTATTCATTATTCGTCCTCTGGCACATTAAACTGGCGCAACAGAGGCCAACAATGACACCAGGCACAGCTGCAAGAGGCAGGATAGCAATTACACAGCACTCACTCCTCTGGCACGTTACTTGTGGTTCACGCCTGAGAAACATGACCCTGGACAAAGATGCAAAACATGCAAACACACACACACACGCACACACACACACATGCACACACTAAGCTGCACTCACGCGACAAACACGCATACATTTACACACATGCACACAAACCTTCACCCCCCTCCACACACACAACGACTCAGCACCACTCACCCTTCTGGCACGTCACCGATGGACAGCACCCTACAAAAATGGTCAAAGCGCGTGCGCCCCGCTCCATCCCCGGTGCATCCAGCAGACCAAATCAAGGCAAACAAAAACACGCCCTCCACCAGTTGGATACGGCTGACTTCATCCATGGCAGCACCTGCATGGAGCGCCAACAAACGGGGCGTGTGTGTGTGTGTTACTGTGTGTGTGTGTGTGTGTGTGTGTGCGCGTTTACGTGCATGTGTGCGTGTATGTGTTTGTTTATCTGTGTGTATCTGCATGTTTGTGTGTACGGACGCACATGCCTGCGTGTGTGTGCGCTGTTGTTTTAGCCTCCCCCCGTTCAGACCAGATACTGACTGGGGAATAGTTGTGTGCTAACCAAACCGGCCGGCAGCAAATAAGTATTGAGTTTGAAGCTGCATGCTGATCCTGTTCACCACCCACACATCCTTGCTTGCAACCACCTACTTTGTACATCATTTCTGGGCACTGCTGCATTCAAATAAGGGCACGCAAATCAAACCAGCTTTTGCTGCACTGCTTTGACCTACACGGATTGCGACGCGTCTTGTGTAGAATGGAATCGATTTTGACACGTTGCCGGTTGCGTGGCTGTGTCTATATACAGCCATACGTGGAGTACCAGCACAATGCCAATTAGTAGGATTGGCCAAAATCATATATATATATATATATGGTGTATATACGGTAATTTTGGCAGGAAAATCACCAAATATATGGTCATGTACGGTGTAGATATACGGTTCTGGCCAACCCTACCAATTACCAAAAATGTAAATGAGACACATGTGAGCAAGTACTCTCATCATTTGTTGTTACAATTTGGCACTCGTTCATAACCAATTAGGCTGGAAGGTGAGCGTGCCTTGCTTCATCATAAACAATGACCCGACACACCTTCAGGGGGGAGGTCTCCCTCAGTGAGCGGTTCTTGAAACTCGTCAAACAGAGACTCCATGATGCGCATCGTCCTGTGCATGTACATTTTTGCGAGCACGTGGGTGTGCCAGCAAGTGCGTCTTAAACAGTGTTGGCCACAGTTTCATACACAAAATGGTGCACGTACAATGTCCATGGCAGAGACATTGTTGTGTAATTGGTCATACACGGTGTATGTATGCACGCTTCTGGACAGCCTAGCAGCAACCAAAATTTGTGAGGAGCAAGGCGTCTATCAGTTAAGTGCCTAAATAACATGTGTGTGTGCGTGTGTGTGTGTGTGGTGTGTGTGTGTGTGTGTGTGTGTGTGTGTATGTGTGTGTGTGCAGCAAATGAGCAGAGGGTGGAGATGCAGAAAATGGGCGTGGTTGAGCAGCAGGGTGGGTTAATGGGAGGGAGTGAGTGTGAGTTGTAACATTCTGACACTCACAGCGGTTAAAATATGCGTAGGGTTGGCTAGAACCGTATATTCATATATACACCGTATATGACTGTATGTGTGGTAGATTTACTGCTGGAGACAGCGTTTATACACCACATATACATGCATACCTGTGTGTAAAATTCTGGTAGACCCTAGATATGTGCAACAGCACAGCTTGAGCTGTGCATCTCTATACATTCACTTACGTCCTTGCGATGTTGGTGTCCTCGGTTGGAGAGATTTCTTTGATCTCTTTGCGCACGAGGCGCAAGCACGCAGGCATGGCCCAATCGAAGAGGACTTCAATGTGTTTCAGTGTTCGTGCCCCCAAGGCAGGCGGCAGCGTCTGTGCACACATAAGGAAGATGGCATCGTTTGAGCATGGCAATGCGTATTGTTGAATTGAAGAGAGCCTGATATGTGTTTCAGTGTCTTTATGCTCAGCGCAGGAGGCAGCGTCTGTGCACTACGAAAGAGAGAGCAAGAGAGAGTGTGCAACTTGTGTATGTGTGTGTGTGTCTAGTAAGTGAAACTTGTGTGCAAGGGAGCCTGCAAAAGGATTAATGCACGCGCACCCACACAAACCACCAGAGGGTTGTAAAGCATGCTAGCAAGGATACGCACGTGCACACATGCACAACCAAAGCACACATAACACATGCAGATGATACATGAATGATGATACATGAATGATGATACATGAATGATGATACATGAATGCTTCCAAACGTACGTTCAGCCACGAGAGGAACAGGGGTCTCCATCCCAGCTGGTGTGGCTCCAGAAAGACCATGCCGCATCGAGACACAGTGGCTGGTGATGCAACGGCCAGGTCGCCAACCTGAGAAGAAATAGTATATAGTAGGTTAGGGTTTACCTTAACCTGCCGTCCAATGATCTTGGCCCTGAATGTACGCTTGGAATTTGTCATGAAAGTATGCACCGCTCACTTTTCAACGCATTATACGTTGAGTCACAGTCTTTTGAGGTTGTTGGATCGGCAACCGCCAAGCTTCTGATCTATTAGAAAGCAGGGGTACAAGGGTTGCTAGGTTTTGCTATTGAGGCTATTCACAAGAAAGATAGAGTAGGAAAAAGGGGCAGCAATGAATACAAAGAAAAAAAAAAAGTAGCTGTAATTGTTTTGCCAGTAAAACACGGTTGGGTTGCAAGCTACATTCAGGGCCAAGATCATTGCATGCCCTGGCCATCAAGTCGTTCTTCTGCAAATGGATGCAAAGCCTTTTGCTGATGAATGTAAGCCTTGTTCTGACGGATGCACGCCTTTTGCAGGTAGACGTAAGGCGCTTGCTGATGGATTTGAACCTTTGCAGTGGACGTCAGAGCTTGCATCAAAAGCCATTTCTGAACCTAATCAATCAACTGTTACAAACCCATCTTACAGATCATGGACATTGTGGGGCTCAATTGAGTGATCTCTCACGGACCCACCTTAAAGATCATGGACATTGTGGGGCTCATTTGACTGATCTCTCACGGACCCACCTCAATGATCATGGACATTGTGGGGCTCATTTGAGTGATCTCTCACGAACTCACCTCAAAGATCATGGACATTGTGGGGCTCATTTGAATGATCTCTCACAGACCCACCTCAAAGATCATGGACATCGTGGGGCTCATTTGAATGATCTCCGAGTTTGGCAAGCACAGCTTCTTGTTGTCGTCAAGGACCTGCAACAAAAGGGCATGATACCAAACGATTGTTGTCGGCCTTGGACAGGAAAGGGGAATCTTAACCACACTGTGCTCTCGCGAGTAAGAGTGAGGAGGCTGCACCATTTCTAATGCTTAAAAGCGACTTGTCTGACGTGAACGAGATTGCAAGCTACTGGGCAAGCTCTTACTTACTACAGTTTCAAGTGCTATTGATCGTAGCACCACTAGCAAAATGCCAGGCAGAGTGTCAAGTGATGAAGGATTAGTAATGGTTTATCGTGTGTGCGCGTATTGGTATCACACTCCAATGGTTTATCGTGTGTGCGCGTATTAATACCACACTCCAATGCGCTCTGCTGTGCTTGTTTGATTGCCTTGCTCTTACCCCTGGTAGCTTACAGATCAATCAACAAGTACAAGTCGGAACGCAGACTTGAAAGGAAAAACCATGCAGGCGGTGTACAACCCCACATGAAGGCCAAAACAAGTGTTTTCTTACCGTGTTCATATTCTCAATCCAAATGGCATCGACAGGGCCGTCCAGCACAAGCCACTTAAGGTCTGCGCTGGGGTCGACAGCTAGGCCTCTGAGAACAGTGGCACAAAAGAGGCAGCAAAAGGGCGCTTTGCATGGGCTCGCCAGCACAAACACACGTGCATCTATTGGTATGCAGCAAAAGGGCGCTTTCCATGGGCTCGCCAGCACAAACACACGTGCATATATTGGTATGCAGCAAAAGGGCGCTTTGCATGGGCTCGCCACCACAAACACACGTGCATATATTGGTATGCAGCAAAAGGGCGCTTTGCATGGGCTCGCCAGCACAAACACACGTGCATATATTGGTATGCAGCAAAAGGGCGCTTTCCATGGGCTCGCCAGCACAAACACACGTGCATATATTGGTATGCAGCAAAAGGGCGCTTTGCATGGGCTCACCAGCACAAACACACGTGCATCTATTGGTAATTATGTAGTGGCAAGGTTGAGCGATACAAAAGCAGAGGAGGTATCGCAGCTCAAATGAGCGAGGGGTAGCAGAGGAGGTATGGAAGATCAAAAGAGTGAGGGGTAGCAGAGGAGGCACACGGGCATTGTTACGCGTAGCATTAATAAGCACACGGGCACTGTTACATGCAGCATTAATAAGCACACGGGCATTGTTACGCATAGCATTAATAAGCACACGGGCATTGTTATGCGCAGCATTATGTGGCACACGGCATTGTTACGCGTAGCATTAATAAGCACACGGGCATTGTTACGCATAGCATAAATAAGCACACGGGCATTGTTATGCGCAGCATTGTGTGGCACACGGGCATTGTTATGTGCAGCATTAATAAGCACACGGGCATTGTTATGCGCAGCATAAATAAGCACACGGGCATTGTTACGCGTAGCATTATGTGTCACACGGGCATTATTACGTGCAGCATTAATAAGCACACGGGCATTGTTACGCGTAGCATAAATAAGCACACGGCATTGTTACGCGTAGCATTATGTGGCACACGGGCATTGTTACGCGCAGCATTATGTGGCACACGGCATTGTTACGTGCAGCATTAATAAGCACACGGGCATTGTTACGCATAGCATAAATAAGCACACGGGCATTGTTACGCATAGCATAAATAAGCACACGGGCATTGTTACGCGTAGCATTATGTGGCACACGGGCATTGTTACGCATAGCATTAATAAGCACACAGGCATTGTTACGCATAGCATTAATAAGCACACGGGCATTGTTACGCGTAGCATTATGTGGCACACGGCATTGTTACGCATAGCATTAATAAGCACACGGGCATTGTTACGCGTAGCATTAAAACCCTACTATACTTAAGTCATAAAAGCCCTGCCCATTTTCCACTCTTCATTATTTGCCTTACTTGCTTTGTCTAGAGCATCAGCTGTCTGTTACCCTGCCTCTGGCACAGACCCCACACACATCCCCCTTTCATCTCTAGAGTCGCCCTGCCCATTTTCATCCCAAACAGCATCCAAGGTCGAAAGACCTCTCAGCTGAGTCAGCGTAATCACGAGGCCTCACCTGAACGCCACAGCAACCACGCCATCCTTCCACTCCTGGGTTGCCTTGTCGCTCTCTCCGTACAGCTGGCCCATGGTCACAGCCTTAGGGTTCAGCATGCGCGTCTGTACCTTGTTGAACAGCGGGCCCTCAACACCTGAGAGTGGGGGTATGGACTTCACAATTGTGAGACACGGTGCCAAATAGAACAATGATTGAGAGCGCGTGCACACTTGTTCCTAGTTGAACAGCGGGCCCTTAACACCAGTGGGTGGGGGTATGGACATCAGAATTGTGAGTTTGTGAGACATGGTGTCAAGTGACATTGGACAGGCACACCATATCGCCCACGCATGTGCACCGTTTTGGACAGCAGGTCTGCATTGCCTGTGAGCGAGGTTTGCACAAGCAAGTTGCCGCACACGGATCAAGGAGCACCAGCCAAGCACACAAAAAAAATTTCTGTACAATCTATCTGTACAAACAACAATGGGCCCTCAACGCCTATGAAAATGGTATCTCGCTGTATGAAATTGTCATACACGCGTCAAGTAACAATGGTCATAAGCGATAAGAATCCTCATGCTCCCGCTCCATTTTTGTTCCCGTGTGCTTAGCTCCGTAACACTCAGAGCACCCAAGGAAGCACATCAGATCACGCATGGACAGGGTGCACAAGCTACCGAGCTTTCCAACACTGAGGCGGGTGCTTATCCAGAAACACACACACATACACAAACATATCCATGCACGCTTGCCTATTTTTATTTACTTGTAAATAATTCACCGCCATCTCACGATGCAAACGTAATAGAACACACACATTCACAAACATATTCGTGCACGCTTACCTATTTCAGCGAGGTCGGTGAGGGCTCCATCCAACACACACACACACATATGCATGCACGCTTACCTATTTCAGCGAGGTCGGTGAGGGCTCCAGCCAACACAGCCAGGGAGGCGGACTTGCCGCTAAAAGGCTGGCCCACAGCCATGAGGCCGTGGCGCACAATGATCATTTCGTACAGCTGGGTGGTCTACAAGGGAAAAGTTGCAGGGTAGCTTGTGTGTGTATGTGTATGTGTGTGTATGTGTGTGTATGTTTGTGCAGAGCAAGCTAGCTAATGAGGCCGTGGCGCACAATGATCATTTCGTACAGCTGGGTGGTCTACAAGGGAAAAGTTGCAGGGTAGCTTGTGTGTGTATGTGTATGTGTGTGTATGTGTGTGTATGTTTGTGCAGAGCAAGCTAGCTAATGCGTCCGTAGCGCAAAATGGTCGTTTCACACAGCTGGGTGGTCTACATGAGGATGGTTGCAGGGTAATTCATGTGAGTGTATGCGTGTGCGTGTTTGTGAAGAGCAAGCTAGCCAATGCGTCCGTAGCGCACAATGGTCGTTTCACACAGCTGGGTGGTTTACATGAGGATGGTTGCAGGGTAGTTCATGTGAGTGTATGTGTGTGCGTGTTTGTGAAGAGCAAGCTACTAACGAGACCGTTGCGAACAATGATTTTTTCACACAGCTGGGTGGTCTTAACGGTGCAGGATGGAATGTGTGTGCAGAGGGAGTGAATTTGAGGATTCGGTAGCATACATGCTTAAGTCGTCATCTCACACAAAGATCATGTCACGAAGCTGGAGGTCTATGTGCAGATGCGACTGATGCTACAAACATGCTTAAGTCGTCATCCAACACAATGATCATGCCATAAATTTGGAGGTCTGTGTGCAGATGCGACTAATAAAAAAAGATATTAAATGCATGACTGCCCCTGCAGACGAAGTCGATAGCCTGGCAACTGCACGACTGTTTTTGTGAAGGAGCAAGGTCAGCAAGTGGTCAGTAAGGGTAGAGCTACAAAGACAACATCAACTTAATCTTTTCACCCCTGCATCCACCCCACCCTCAGGGCACGCTCTATTGTTGCAGGCATGATGGGTTTTGCTCGTCCCTGAAGCTCTTACGACGAAGGTACGTGCGATCTCACCTTTTATCGTCAAGTTCTCAGCGGGCTGTGGTGTCTTTGAATGCACTGCCAGGAATTATGGAGTCGATGCCCCCTACATGCACCCCTTTCCACGTAGCCTACATGCCTTTTGACGTTTGCAAATTATCCACATCCACAAAGACCTCGCATTCAACCTCAGCTCACCTTTTTTAAGAAGTACTCAGTGGGCTGCAGGTTCCTTTGGGTGCACTGCCTGCGCATGGCAGCATCCAGCTGCTCATAGTTTGGGGAAGGCAGAGGGATGCCTGCACAGAAGAAAGCAGTGGCAAAGGGTGGAGGTGAGCAAAACATTGGATGCTGCGCAGCGCGTGAAGGCGACCAAATGGTAAATGCTGCGTTTGTGTGCAGGATGGATCACAATTGGCAGGAGTAGTGCAGAGTGACCATTTTTTGTGTATTTGTGTGTGTGTGTGTGTGTGTGAGTATTTTGGGTGCGCGGAGGGGAAGAGCAGCACGGACTCCTTAGCCAGCCCAGTCTAACTCTAAGCAAAATGTATCACTTCAGTCATCAGCGGCGTCTACGAGGAGGGGGGGTGGAGGGAGGGTTCATGGCGCACTACCTGCTTGACAAACTGACGCAATATTGCGCAGGCAATGCACCAGATCCTAAAACAAGCAGGCAGTGCACCCGACCCAACAATTAATCCATACAGCAGCAATGTGAACCAGGAGCAAGCCAGCACCAGAACCTAACAAGCTTGAGACAAAAGAGCTTCCGGTACATACGCGCAGCAACACACACACACACACACGCTACTGCATAGCACCACTCCACATGCAGGTGACCTATGTGCGACTACTTAAATATCACAACTCCTACGCCTCAATGAACACACAAGATTTGCAAACAAGCTGCAAGACTTAGCACAGGCCAGATTAAATACTCACTGATATTGACACCAGACTGCATACTTACACACATACCTGGAAACGGGTCTGACACGGTGCCTTCAAACAGAGAGGGATTGCAAGCGCACATACATGCAAGCATACTCACATTTTCACCCCCCCCCCCATCACACGCATATGTGCACCCACCCTCACCCTCACCCACACCCACACCCACTCACACGCACGCGCTCACACACACACACACACACATACACACACAAACACACACACACACCCACACACACATGCACACTGCACACACGCACACACACACGCACACATACAATCACCAGCTGCATGCACACCTGGGAACAAGTCGGATACTATGCCCTCAAAAAGGGGCACGTCATGCGACAGGAATTTGCAGAGGTTGACGTCGACAATGGAACGTAGCATGAGCTCAAACTCATCGTCTACGGGAAACAGACGCTTCAAGTTCCCTGCGGCACGCAGCACAGCCATGACCGCACGCATGCCGTAGTCATAGTGGTCCTGCGTGCATACACAAACACGCATTGCGGCACGTAATGAGCGCACAAATGTTATGTACAGACCAGTGACCTGGTACAAATTACAGTGAAACCTCGACAGTGCGATCATGCCAGAAGTTAGAAGTTGCTATGGTCCTGCATGCCCACATTATAGGCAGCCTGACTTTTGATACACACATCAGGGAGGTTCATCTCACGCGGGTGCCATACCTAGCAAGCGAATTAACAAGCAAACATTAGCAATGATAAGCAAGCGGGTTTTTGAAGCTTGCCTACAGACTTTTCAATCCCCCTGGAGTTCCCTGACACACATCCAGAATTGAGGGCCACTGAGGAATTGGCAATTGTGGTTTTACTATCGCATGCACAGATGGAAGCGTGGTATCAAGCTTGGCAGGTTAGTACTAGCGATGAAGCATTCGTTGCAGCCACAAACTTGCATCTAAGACTAAGAATAGCACTTTATCTGTTGCTTGAACAGCGAAAAGCACAATGCCTCACGGAACACACATACACACACAAGCACATACACACATACACACACATACACACACATACACACACACCTGACTGGACAGCTGCTCTGAGCACAGCTTGTACGTGGCCACGATCTTGCGGGCACACTCCCTCGCCTCACGGAACACACACACACACACACATACACATACACACACATACGCACACACCTGACTGGACAGCTGCTCTGAGCAAAGCTTGTACGTGGCCACAATCTTGCGGGCACACTCCCTCGCCTTCAGGTACCCGTTGCTGTACAGCATGATCTCTGAGATCAGCGCATAGTCAGGGACCATCATGGCGACCGTTCGGAACAGGGCCTACAATCAGCAATTGCGTTTAAAAGCAGAGCGGTTGGTGATTGCGGGTGAGGAACGAGCAGAGCAAGATCGCTAATTCAGCGCATAATCAGGGACCATCGTGGCGGCCGTTTAAAACAGGCATGGGGTTGCGGTCAGCAATGCGAGTAAGGAACGAACAGAGCATGATCTCAGAGATCAGAGTGCAGCCAGGGACCATCATGTCGACCGTTTAGACAGGGCCTGGAATTGCAGGCGCTCTTTCTTTTCAAACCAGTACTCTCTTGTTTCCGAGTTGTATCATCCTCATTTGACAGCTTATGGTTCGATTTTGCCAGATTCGAGTGAATAGCACGCATCAAAAACAACCAGCCAGCATCCACACAGTGCTGCACATATTGTAGCTTACAGCTTAGCACACTCCGGTGATTATGAGGCTAAAGCATGCCGGAAGTTCAAATGCCTAGATGAAGAGGCAGCTGGGGAGGGCGATGTAGACGTGTGCAGCACCTAGGATGTAAGCTCGATGTACTTATGTACGTTTCTATGAGCGTAGCACATAGAAACGTGCAGCAATGCATTCCAACCTTTAGGTTGTCAGGCAGCTCTGAGCGGCCTGCATATCCGGGGTTCATGGTAATGAAGACGTTGCAGGTGTGGCGGATGGGAAGGTCACTGCCCTCAAAAAAGAAGCGGTCCACTTTGGCACGCATGGCTGTCTGGATTTCGTGCACTTGCTGAGCTACCACGGAGAGCACCTGCGAAATGGTTGCATGGTTGCAGTGTAATAGATGAGAGGATTCCGTGCACTTGCTGAGCTAACACGGAAAGCACCTGTGAAATGATTGCATGGTTGCAGTGTATTAGATGAGAGGATTCCGTGCACTTGCTGAGCTAACACGGAGAGCACCTGTGAAATGGTTGCATGGTTGCAATGTAATAGATGAGAGGATTCCGTGCACTTGCTGAGCTAACACGGAGAGCACCTGTGAAATGGTTGCATGGTTGCAGTGTAATAGATGAGAGGATTCCGTGCACTTGCTGAGCTAACACGGAGAGCACCTGTGAAATGGTTGCATGGTTGCAGTATGGTAGGGTAGTGCAGGTGTACAGATGGCTGAAGGCATGCACGACCGCCTGAGTGAACAAACACTTGTCGGACATTTTTGACCACAGTGAGTGAACAATTCAGCACAAATGGCTATGATAATGTTTTAGACTTATTGGACCACCTGTGTCGTGATTGTGATTAGGGTTGGCCAAAAAAGTATATGAACGCCGTATACGACCATCCGCATATTTGATGAAACCCCTGCATATCTATGGTCCTGGCCAACCCTATGATTGTGATATATTACGACAGTACAGAGTAGAACCTAGACACGCATGACTCGCTGTGTCTGTACACTTCTGAGCCCTTACAATTAGCACCTGTGTCGTGCATGAGTGTTTACTTGTTGGTTCGTAGATTCATGAGTGTTTATTCGATGGTTCGTAGATTCATGCTTGATTGGGTTATCAGATCTGATTGCAGGTGTATCAATGGACGAGCATATCAGCCCAAGCTGAAATGTTCGAGCGCTCTCAAATCCCTGTTCATCCACATCAACCGAACTTATGAGTTCAGTGTGAAACACTTGAACTCAGGTTCTTGGAGTGTAGCATAAAGTGAGATGTTCTCACTTTCTGCTTTTCTCCGGTTTCTGCTTCCCTTCTCCATTCTTTTTATTCCTTGGAGAACACAACTCTCTCTTAAGCATACTTCCCCTCCCTCACCTCTTTTTTAAATTTTAGTCTTTAATTGTCTCCCGTTTCTCCGGTTTCTCTGAGTTGTTGTGTTCTCCTTGGTAATATTGACAGAGCCCTATGCATCTCACGATGCAAGCGAAATAGAACCATTCTGTACTAATCTACTAAACTCCGCTGAGGCCTCACCTCCAAGTCGATGCGGTTGAACTCGTCAAAGCAGGCCCAGGACCCTGAAGAGGCAAGGCCTTTGAAGAACTTGGCCTGCAGAAAGTACAAGAAGCAGCAGTAAGAGATATACGGTGACACATCGTACGTGCAGGGATAACCGGAAAGGCCTTTGAAGAACTTGGCCTGCAGAAAGTACAAGAAGCAGCAGTAAGAGATATACGGTAACACATCGTACGTGCAGGTTTGACCGGAAAGGCCATTGAAGAACTTGGCCTGCAGAAAGTACAAGAAGCAGCAGTAAGAGATATACGGCGACACATTATACATGCAGGATTTACCAGAATCACGCCGGTCGATTGCAGCGAGTGGTGATAAGCAGCGGTGGTATATTCAAATATGTGGACAATGGACTTTAACGAAGGAACAAAAGAGCGTTAGCTCTAACCAACCCTGGCCATGTTTGTTGTTCTTGGGCAAGCCCAAGACAGAAAAGCAATGCCTTTAGGGCAAAAGGTTGACTGAACAATGATATACATGAGGTAAAGAATGCGCGTGGCTGGATACCTCCTCTAGAATTATAATAGCATGAGGAACTAACTTACATGACCACACATCCGAGGAACAAACTGACACGACCACACACCCTCTGCACTGTTAAGTGTCCATGCCCGTTTCACACTTTGCAGTATCACCGAAATAGTTACAACGGGCCGCATGCGCCCACTTACCATTGTCAGGTAGTCCAAAGTGTCACTGCAGTTAAAAACCACGCACTGCCGTGCCAAGGCCTTTGCCAAGTCCTTGGTGGTCTCTGTCTTGCCTGCGTACGGCATCAAGGACAGAAATGCCTTGTGAGTAAAGTGAATTCAGCACTTGAACACCACACACTGCTGTACCAAGGCCTTGGTGGTCACTGGTTTGCCAGCGAGTGTTGGTGTGACCATGTCTCATATTTAAGACAATTGACAATTCTTTGGTGGTCTCAGACTTGTTTTGCATGCACTTATTTGTGTGACCAAGTTCCATTTTTGAGGTGTATTTGCAGGGCAGCACACAAGAAACGCAGACATGCGACATGGCGTACGGAAGCTGTGCGTGTGTGTGTGTGTGTGTGTGTGTATGTGTGTGTGTGTGTGTGTGTGTGGTTGTGTGTGTGTGTTAGCTGCAGAGCAGTTACAGGAACGGCTGAATTATACTTGAGAGATGGTCCTCGAGTATAAGGCCAAAATAAGCACAAAGGATCCAATATAGCAAAAAGGATTCAATATAGCACAAAGGATCCAATAAAAGCACAAAGGATCCAATAAAAGCACAAAGGATCCAATAAAAGCACAAAGGAAACACAATATGGATAAGTGAGTCAGACTAACAACCACAGAGGGACCCCTGACACATCTGTTCCTGCAGGTCCCTCTGGGTCTCCTCCCAAACTCAAGTGGATTGCTCCCAAGAATGATGTAATGACTGAGCAAATAACCAACCGCAGAGGGACCCCTGACACATCTGTTCCTGCAGGTCCGTCTGGGGCTCCTCCCAAACTCAAGCGGATTGCCCCCAAGAATGATGCAATGACTGAGCAAATAACCAACCACAGAGGAACCCACCACACACCTGTTCCTGCAGGCCCCTCTGGAGCCCCTCCCAAGCTCAAGTGGATTGCCCCCATGAGTGTGCGGTAGCACCGATCCGTGAGGGGCGTCACGACAAGCCGCATGCTGTTGCCTAAGTACTCGAAACCATACTCCACCTATGAGGTGAGTGTGCGTTTGTGGTTCAGCAGCAGGGAGTGTGCGTGTGCACATGTACGTATGCGGGTGGACTTTCTCACCCCAAAGCGCTTGCCATCTCCTTTACCTGTAGACCATGGCTCCTCTCTACGTCATATGCGCCACACTGCTTTCCTTGCCAGACTTTCCACCCTCTGCTCGCACTCTCCCTCAACATGTCCGTGCACTCATACAAGCGTACTTGCTCTTGCAAGTGTACCAGCTCTTGCAAGCAGGGCTGCTCAATTTGGGGTTCGTGCCACCTCAGACGTTTGCTAGCTTACATGCATTTAAATAAGCCCTTGAACAAACTGACTAACCCTGTTTGCAAGTGTACCAACTCATGCAAGTTTGCCAACTCTTGCGAGTGTACTTATTCTTGCAAGTGTACAAGTGTACCTATTCTTGCAAGTGTACCTATACCTACTCATGCAAGTATTTTCCCCCCTTACCTGTGCACTCATCATGCGAACATTGACAGAGTGATCCGCCCCATCTTTTCCGCCTTGCATGCTCTCCCAGTACATGCGCAGCTGGGAAAGCCACGAGAAGCTGGAGGGGTCTGATACTTTGCCATCCTGCATGCATGCACATAGGTGTGTGTGCAGGTGTGTGTGTGTGTGTGTATGTGTGTGTGTGCGTATGCATTATTGTGCACTTGTGACCAAAAGTCTAAATGACTGTGTGTGTGCCAAGCCACAGCAGCAGCGCATGACTCCAACAACAGCTGCACTGAGAACACACCAGCATGTGATACTTAGTGCGCATGCAACACCCATGCTTACGGCATGTCTGACCAACAAACACACACACACACCATAATGTTGGACATATACACATGCACAAACCTGGCGCAAAAACACTTCCCCATTGCGCGACATTACTAAATACAGGCCCGGCCACCAACACATATCAATCTGAACCTACACAACCTACGAAGTGTGTGCAAGCAAAAACGACGCTAACTTACCACCAGGGCTTGCACCACATCCCGTGCATGGACATCCATGACCACGAGGGCTGCCAGAGTGGCGCGGTTCAGCTTGCTCAAGTTGCCTCGTACCTGTGAGGGAAATTCGTAGTAATACAGGTGTCAGGCAAGGTTCTCAGAGAGAAAAAGAGAGAGAGAGAGAGAGAGAGAGAGAGAGAGAGAGAGAGGGAGAGGGAGAGGGAGAGGGAGAGGGAGAGGGAG
>Ga0307947_1001711_pt1 | contig 17482 bp, 18 predicted proteins | sample OrgLakmetagen232_FD_201840 | JGI IMG/M metagenome (GOLD analysis project Ga0307947, IMG submission 201840) | Saline water microbial communities from Organic Lake, Antarctica - #232 | ecosystem: Environmental > Aquatic > Non-marine Saline and Alkaline > Saline | place: Antarctica: Organic Lake...
GGAGAGAGAGAGAGAGAGAGAGAGAGAGAGAGGAGGGAGAGACAGGGAGAGACAGGGAGAGACAGGGAGAGAGAGAAAAAGAGAGCCACTCCCGTTTCATGTAATACCACACAACTACCAGTACGAGACTATCAGCCGGACATACAAGAAGTTTTATCACACCGAAACTAGATATTTTAGCTCATAATGCTGGGTCGTACTTGGAAAGCAGAAATTGAAGCATGGATGGATGTGCTAGATCTGTTGATGTGCCTTGAGCTAAAAAAGCTAATGAACAAGAAGCTGCTACAAAAGCTGCTGACAGAGTGATCACTGATATTCGCACCTCCCTCCCCCGCCGCATCTATCAGGCCTTGCCCCTTCCAGCCCAGCTGACCCATGATGGCCTGCTCTGCTGCGGCCATGGCCACCAGATCCTGTGTGTGTATGTTTGCGCTTGTGTTTGTTTGCACACGTGTGTGTGTGTATGTGTGTGTGTGCTTGTGTGCGTGTGCACGTTCTGAAATGTCTGTGGAGAATGCCTTGTGGTCTCAGTTTTGTCCTCATGCAGCTCTGCAGAGATTAAATCAAGTCGGATGCAATTCAGTAGCCTGAACATGCCTTGCAACACGTGTGGACACGCGACACCTGCGCGCACAGGCACGGTAGCACCCACCTTGTCACTCCGCTCGTGATCAAGGCCACACAGATGCAGCATTCCATGCACCAACAGAATACGCAGCTCATCCAACAGCTCATGCCTGCATACACACACACACAGCAAGTTGTATTGTATTGTGGAGTAGGCCATTCACAAGCTTGGACATACATGTTTTACAGGAAGGCAAGACAAGAGTAAGCAGGAACTGCAGAGGCACACACTCTCGTCGATAATTCACACTCACATTTAATGTTTCAGGTCAAGCATAAAGCAGGTAGGTGTTGCCTAAACCTTTTCTCTTGAACAGGCCACTCATGAAGAAAGGTATGCATAACAAAGGAATATTTTGCCATAATATCAGGGGCCCCAACCGCCAAAAAGTGTGTGTCCAAGGAAATCAAGGCACTAGCGCAACAGACAACGATCTTACACACACGCAAAGTTGCTCTTTTGCACACATGCACCCAACACAGCCAGCGCGCTGACATCTGTTGTGTTTGCGTGCTCAGTGGAGATCACAAAAGATACAGTGGGCACTCAACCTCGTCGCCGTCTCCTCGAAGGCGTAGGGGTGTGTACATAGCTAAATGTACAGAAAAGGTCATCCTATCTAAATTATAACCAGAGTTACAGTTCAGCAACTTATGTCACAAGCAGATTTGTGAACATATGGACACAATCGCACAATTGCCACCACCCTGCATGCTTAACTCTGCACCGGCACCGGGCGCTGTTGAAATCGCGCGTGCGCTCACTCACCCCCTTTCCTTTGCCTGGCGTTGCGCCGTGTCCAATGAAATGACCACGTCGCCCAGCAGCTTGATTGGCAAGTGCATCTGCAGGGGTTAGCAGCCAACAGGACGCACGGAAAACAAAAATTAAAATCACTGCAGATTGGTTTGTCCTTGAATTTGAATAAACGTTAGACACACACTGACAGAATCTTCACGTCGTACGAAATGCACTGACGCACATGGCACTAGTTTTGGCCTCCTCCTTAGGAACTCATGCAATGCACAAAATGCAAAAAGGGCTAGGGACAACATGCATCACAGATTTGAATTTGCTGGGATGAGATGCGGTGAATAGTTCCGCAGCACGGTTCCCACAGCACAAAACATTGTGTGCCAAAAACACATTCCCACAGCACAAAACATTGTGTGCCAAAACACTAAACAACGCTCAAAATCTGAGACTGCTGTCTTCACGGTAGGCAAATAACGACAACTCCCCCCCCTTCTTTCATAATCAGGGCTGTTGCAGTACGGTGTACGGTACGGTGTACGGTAATACGGTACGGTACGGTAAGAACGTTTTTTACCGTATTTTTGAAATTTGGCACCGTATTTACGGTAAGATACGGTACTGTGAACGGTGCCAAGCTGGCACTGCAAGTGCAAAAATGGCCTCAGAATGGCCTCTCCGCCCCAAAACCTCCCATTTTCGCTCCCCGCTGTGCTCCTCCCATGTGCTGACGCCACACAATGCTTCCATGAACGACCCTGAGGCTGGGTTGGGGCTGCATCAGCTCGGGGAAAGGGCCCAGCAGGGGCTTGCATGGAAACTCAAAGTCAAACGCGGTACCTGATTCCTAGTTAATATTTTGTGTTCATATATACTTGTTGCAAAGGAAAAGAAATGTTTTGGGCCGGAATTGGAGCCAAACGGCCTACCTACGGTCAAAATGTATTGTACGGTGGGACCAAACTATACGGTTTGGCACCGTACTTTTGCTCATACCGTATTATACGGTAAAAGCTACGATACGGCGTATACCGTACCGTATATACGGTGCCATTTTAAAAAATACGGCGTAGAGCCCTGTTCATAATACTTATGCACTGAATGGAAGCAGAAGCCTCTGTAATTTAAGCGGGCTTCGTCACCTGCACAACGCATTTTGTATTCTAAGTAACTTAGCCCAGCAATTTAATTACTATGTGAGAGCTTCCTGCGGATAGGTATCAGCGCATTCATTCACGTCACCTATTCAAACACACACACACTCACACACACACACAATGCACATCATCATCATCAGCAGCATCATCATCATCATCATCATCAGCAGCAGCAAACACACACAGCTCACGACCCTGACCTTGTAGTCCATGTCGTCATCCAGCTCAAAGGACAGCACGTCTGTGGGTGCTGACTTGCCTCTGTGCGTAGCATTGAGGGACGTGATGTGTGCGTCGTCACACAGCACTAGGGACACAGCTCCCACACCTGTAGAATTCAGCCATAGCCAGATTGTGCTCTCTCTGACTGTGTGCATCCACTTTGTGAGTCATCAATTTCGGCAGATGAGTGAAGCATACGCATGCATTACAAACGTTTACGGGCGCACGCAATTCTGTTGCGACTGGGGGAGAGCATAACCATAGTAAGAGTGGATATGGGTACTCACAGTCAGTTGGGCCTAAATTGGAAGGTGATTTCAAGCGCAGGCGTCCCATGATGAAGTACACATTGGAGGAAAAGATGATGAAGCAAAAAGAAGCATAATGGAGTGTTTGCCATCTGTACTAATGCAGTTTGTGTGGCAGCCACATGGCTGCAAAAGTGCTCCAGTCAAAGAAAAAGCATTTGAAATGTGTGAAACACGCACGTGGCAGCTTGAAGTCGGGCCTGATTTCTAACTTTGCCAGCAGCGCTGCGGGAAGCACGAGTGCTGTGTCCTCCTTGACTTGCTGACACAGGGAATCCAGCTTTTTGCTGCAGGCGTTTCATGCGCGTATGTGTGGTAGTGGTATGTGAGTACGTGGTGGGGTGGTGCGTGTGCACGTGCGCGTGTGTGCACATGTGCTTGTACGTGTGCATGTGTGTGCATATTTGTGTGCGTGTGTGCATGTGTGAGTGCATGTATGCATGTGAGTGCAGGAGTGCATGAGAGCGTGCGCGCATGTGTCCGTATGCGTGTGCGTGTGCATGTGTGTGCACGTGTACATGTTTGTGTGTGCTCGTGTACATGCTCATGTGCGTGTGTATGTGTGCATATGTGTGGGTATGTGTACGTGCGTGCGTGTGCGTGTGTATGAGTGTGTGTCTGTGTGTGTGTGTCTGTGTGCACGCTTTGCACCTTGACATGCGGCCACCCAATGGTCTTCCTTCCACCATCACGTCCACCTCCGGCCGTGTGCTGGTTGGCACACGTTGCAGCCTTCTCTGGTGCCATGTCCTGAAACTGAGACGGGCGTGAGACGGCTCATAAAGGAAGCGGATGCTAGACGTGCCGGGAAGAGGACTGGATGCGCTGGTTTTGCTAGAACTTGTTGAGCGGGGGCAGGGGGGCTCAGAGGTGGGTCTGAAGGGTAATGAACCTGAAGATGGAGGGAGAAGAATACGGGTGGCTTTCTTGCCCAATGGGCTGAAAAGCCTGATGCCCCCTCTATGCAGCATTTAATTGTGTGGGTTCTATTAATTTGTAAAATAAAAACAAAAGTTTTAAGCAGATTTGGCGCAGCAAAATGGCAGCATTGTCAGGCAAACTGGGAAAGTTGTTACCCAGCACTTCTGCTGTGTTTGTGTGTGACATACAGGATAAGGTGAGGGCATCAGCTCAAAGGGGGGCGGGCACACGAGACTGGGTGATGATGAGTTGTCGCAGCTTGGCTCGCTTGCTGCAAGCATTCAGCCCTTTGTAAAGTTCAAAAACTGAGAGTACGTTCAGGTTCAAGCAGCAAAGAACACTCGGGTAGACTCCAATTTCTCCATTGATGTGTATACAGTTTCGCAATGTTATCACCGGATACCCCAACATCATAGACACCACACGCCGCACGGTGAGGGATTTTTTCACGCTTCAGCTTGCTGTTTCGTACCATATGTGCCACTTTTTCTAGCCAGAAAGATTGCCCCGCTCTAATTTGTGGTGTAGCAAATTGCATTAAACGTGAAATTGATATGCATGAAAGTTTGTGCAAGTAATGAACTAGTCCTGTCTCACACACATATAAATCATCGCAGTTGCGAGGTGCAGCTGCCTTGGGCTTGCCAGTAGTGGTCACAGAGCAATACCCCAAGGCGCTGGGCCACACCGCACAAGAGCTTATGGAGGTACTGCTCTTCCTTGACCCCGATGCTTGCTGGAAATCATTATCGTCAGAAGATGCAGCAGGCAAAGTTTCTTGTCATAACAAATCAGTCACATGCGTAATGTGCGTGCGGAGCTTTCAGCGTTTTGCCACCGCTTGACTGAACTGGCTTAGCAAGTGTTGGTGCAAGAACAAAAGGAAAAAAAGGATAGCTGCACAGGCAGCAAAAACCACTCTCCACATCAAGTAAGGAGCAATTAAGGTACCGGTGTGCAAGAATTTGTGGCTGTTAGTTTCATTCTTTTATTGCTCAGGTCATGCCACCAGCCTTCCCGCTGGCTGGAGGCCCGTTACCTCCTCCTGGCACGAGCCACCACCGCGTCTTTGAAAAGACGTTGTTTTCTATGATGACTCCCGAGGTGGATGCTCATCTCCAGAATATGGCTCAAGTGAAGCAGGTTGGTCAATATCTACTGGCACGCCAGCTTTGTACCATTTGTGATGATACAAGGATTGAGTAAAGAGTCAGGAATCAGACTGCTTCTTTTCCAATGAAAGTATTCATTACGTACAGTAATCAGGAGCGTGCAAAATGTGTAGGGTTGGCCAGAACCGTATATATGCACCGTATATGACCGTATATTTGGTGATTTCCCTGCCAAAAATACCGTATATGCACCGTATATATATGGTTCTGGCCAACCTTAAAAATGTGCAAAACAATTAGTTTTAATATTATGTCTCATACCACTTGACATGCAGGTGCTACTTGTGGGCATTGAGGCTCATGTGTGTGTGCTGCAGACAACATTGGACTTGCTAGAGAGGGGGGTCGAGGTGAGTAGGGTGAGCTTTTCTTTTCTTGTGCGCTACTGCACTATGAATTTCAAGCAGGTCGTCCCCACGCCAAAGTCACCCCAAACAGTGCCAATAAGCAGTTCACCCTATTCAAAGCCCCCTATACCTCATCTGAATGCAAGATACTTGATATTATATCTAAACCATTGACATCTGCTGGAAATTCGGCGTTCTGAGGGGCTGTGTGGGGCCCGGTGCGTATTCTGCACCCACTTTGGCAGGGAAAAGGTGCATTTCTGAAGTTGCCCCGATCGACCCCTGCTTCAAGATAGGTATAGGCATTATAAATGTTGTATAACAATGCTGCAAGGTCGAATTTGGGACAGGGGTACTGGGAAAGCCGGCGAGTGGGAGGCACTCACACAAGGGACACAGGGGGAACAGACATAAAAAAATCTGTCGCTCCATACCTGCTGCGAGTTTCAGTCCGGTTTTTGCTCTCACAATTGCGGTCTAAAATATTAATTACATTATAATTGAAATGGGGCCAATCGGTGGTCTGGTTGAAGTTTGGTGGAATTGTCTGTCTGTTACATGCAGTAAATTATCAAGTCCTTTTGGTTTTTTTTATTGCGAGCCACCCACTGGGTCTTTGCGCCTGCTCTCTTTGCAGGCAGTAAAGAAAAAATAAGGCTATCCAACACAACTTTCAGCTCCCAAAACGGTGGAGTGGTTGGGGAGACATGCCCATTTTAGGGGTATTGGCCCTATTTGCGGGGAGGGGGGGGGTTGCATGGGGACGACTAGTAAGGAATAAAGTAGGTACAGTCGCTCTTGTACTTGTGCTCGCTCAACGTTCAAGTAATGAGACGATCCACATGTCTCACTCAGCCTTGCTATGCATCATAACAGTCATGGCTCGCCTCTTCTTGATTTTTAATTGCATATGAGTAGGTGCATTTGCTCCTGGACGGAATAAGCAGCCAGAAGGAGCATGACCGCTCGGTTGCCCTGCAACGGATGTCAAATGCAGGTGCGTACAAAGCAACAAGATCACCAAGATGGGCTGTATGGCGTGTTTGCAGCACTGCCATTATTAATCCAGTAGCGTGCATTTACCTATTGCAGCAAGGGAGCAAGACTGTCTCTTGTGTGTTTCCACAAAGTAAAGAAAAGGCTACGCAGGCAGTGAAATGTGCGTTTTTCTACTGGAGAGTCTCTGGATCAGATAATTGGTGACAGGATTCTACATGTGATTTATGCATCGAGGCAAAAATACTCCGCCGTGAGGAACAAGAGGGGTAATTCGATGGCACTGGGATTCAGGAGAGTGTCAGGCTGGCCTGACACTGGCTCCAGATGAGAGAGTAATACTAGTTAGAGTACATATAGTTGAAACAAGTTTTGCAGCGTGATGGTGATGACCCTCTGGATGTCAAGACCCATTTCCCATTTCAAATAAAAGCTGTAATTTCTCAGAGGGGGTCGACGGAGCAAATGTCCTGAAATGTGACTTTTTTGATGCAGACCGTGTTTGACAAACATGTGGAAATGACACAAATCAGGTCAGTGGGTGGTGAGATATGAGAGAATGGTGGTGAAAAATAGGGTTCAAGCCGCAGGAAAACAGACATTTTTGCCCCGGCTGTCAACATTTAAGCCCAAGTGCTATCAGCAGCTACCTCTGGGTACTGAGCTTGATTGTTGCCAGCTGGGGCGCCCATACTCAATTCACATTTCAAAAGTACCCCTTTTTCAGGCCTTCGTAGACCCCCTCTGGTAATTTCTCAAAGGAAAAAAAGAAATCCTTTAGTTGGCTATATCCGGCAGGCTGTTGCAGGTGTTGCTTTGCCCTCCTGTTTAAGATGATAACTGGCAGATTATTACTTAGATGGACGAGGGTCGCACATCTTGCCGCCTGTATCCTTGTGCAGAGCAAGGCATTGTAGGACCTAGTATTCCTCCTTAGCATGCTATTCTTGTGCTGTCATGTCAAATTCAGTCACAACAACAAAACGACGTGCTCATCAACCGACTCTGGTGCCTTATTTTGCATTAGTGCTGGCGCCATGCACCACTGGTGACAAATCATGTGATGAGGAGTGGGTTTGTTTTCTGTTGAGGTTGTTGAGGTCAACAGGCTGCAAAGGAAAAGGCTATGCTGGTGGTGTTCGCACGCGCATCCAGCGTGATCAAACGAAGCAGCACTTAGTTGCCAGCGCCTAAACAAATAACATTTGTAAGCCACTTGATGTCGATCAGGAGGGCCGTTCGCAGAAGCATCCATGTCCACATCTTTGCTGTGGTCAACATTTTCATGTAAAGCATGCCTTTTTGCATGAGTGAATTATTATTTTCCTTATTACATGAAACCTTTGTCAATCATCCATTCCCCTTCCCTTGTCCCAGGCGCGTTCCTATGCACAAGTGAAATGGCTCTGTTCCAACTGACACGTGACGCCAAGGCCCCCCCATTCAAGGCTATCAGCGCGCTCGCAAAAGAGAGCAAGCCAGCACCATTCATTTCTCTTCGATCCAATATGTAATTGTATGATCTTCTGAGCTGCTGTCGCACCCAGGCAAACCACTGAGTTCTTTGGCTGTATAATTGTCCGCAACAGCCTAGCAGTCCCGCGTTTTGACTGATGGCTTACTCTGTAAACTCTGTATATTTGTCCGGCAACCCTGCACTTCTTACTTCTTTAATTCCTGTTTCTTCAATAAAAAGTGAAAAGAAATAAGGTCCTGCTGGACTGGGAAAAACAGCACGAAATACAAACATTAGTCGTGTCAGCTTCCCGCTGCCACGGAACTACTGGCTTGTTGCCTCTTAGTGGCTGTGCTAGTAGATGAGGCACCACTGTCATGGCCAAGCGATAGAGCTGCTGCGTTCACTGCTGCCCTTGTCTCGTCATACATGCCCCTCCTACTTCCTGCGCCATGGCCGGGGCTCTTCAATTTCCTGCCGCCTAGCACTTGCTTCACCTTTATGGCATGCAAGCGCTGAGCCACCTCCTGTGTGTGCATTGTGCACCATGATGTGTGTGGCTGTGAATAGGAGTACATAGAAGCCAGGAAGCACACTCGAGCACGTCATTGATGAATGGGTAATAAGTAATAGATTATATTAATAGTAATACAATGGTTGGCAGCCACCTGTTGGGCTGATGGGTCTGGCACCTACTAAGTACCATTTATAGTAATAAGGCGCAAGTGGAAGTAAATGTGGTTGATAGCTGCAACTTGTTTAGTAAGTGTGCTTTCACTTACTGTGTAGGCGCCTTTCTCTAACAAAGCTGGGGCGCCTAATGAGATGATTTTAACCCCTTTAATCTGGAAATTTGGTTTCCTGACCCTGTGCACCCTTCACAACATCTACGCACCGATGGACAAAGAAATAGGATGAATAGAACGCAGGTAGGGTAACGCTACCAGCATGGATCTCAGGAAAGAATGCTGTCAACGACTCAAACATGTGACCAACCTGCTGGTACTGTCTTTCCCGTGCCTCCATGATAGCTTTATTCAACTGCATCACGCGCTCGCTGAACAGCCTTCCGTCTTGGTTCTGCAAAATCTGGCTGCGCTGCTTCAAGAGCCGATGCACCACAGCTGAGGCGGAGGCAGTCTCTGTGGCAGCTGCTGGGCCGTATATATAGGCCTTTTCACCACCTGTATGTTTATGTGTGTGAGAGTGTGCGTGCGTGCGTATGCCTGTATGTGGGTGTGTATGTGTGTGTGTGTGCGTGTATGTGTGTGAACGTTAAACACTGACTCAACTTGTTTACAGAAGCCCCTAAAACCTGCCTGCAACAATTATATTATGTATGTCAAGTAAAAACAAACATGCAACAGCGGAGCCGATGCAAATAGCACCCAACAACCCTGCGCATTTGGTATGAGATATGAGCATATACACAACCACTACACATGCATGCACGCACGCACACACGTTCACTTACATGCACACAACCATCCCAACGTACAGCAACCGATAAAGCAACCCAGCATGCCTTGCAGCATCACAAAACAATGGATTAAGAGGAGGGTTTCAGCATAGTCAGGTATCACCATTTCCAGCCGCCCCAGCCCCCCCATTTGGCCGCACATGGATTCCAACAATCACTGGGGCACAGCAAGGCACACACCCACCTTCAGCAGGGGGTGAGGTCCTCTTGCCTTGCTGCGGCAGCCGCTCCATGTGCTCATGCATGTGTGGGGCCACCAGCACCGAGTGTGCAGGGTGTAAGGGGGCTAGCTGCTGGGTACGCAACGTAGGGGGTAGCTTGTTAAGGACGGACGCGGGCAGCACACGGGGGCTGGTGAGGCGGGGGGTGGTGGTCATGATCTGCAGGGCAGGGCAGGGCGTGTTTGTGTAAGTATGACTTAGTGCATGCGTATACGTGTGTGTTATTGTGGGGGGTGGACACGTGAGCACGCGTGCATATGAATATTATGAATTTGACGGCAAGTGCTAACCGTTTTATCATTCTTACAAAATTCTTACAAAAAAGCTCAGTCTAATGAAACAGCTACAAACGGTTAAAGTGAGTTTGTATTTGGGAAAATGCTAACACATCCAGGTTTCAGTGCTACACCTACAAACGTTTCGAGTCATTCATACCTGATTCTGGCGAGCATTGGCCGCAGCTACGCTTGCACCATGGCCCACAGCAACAGGGTCCCGTGTACATTGTTGGTAGTAGTCGCGCATGCGTTGCAGGTAGAACATGCGATCAGTCTCCACGATTACCAAGTGGGATACCTGCGCAGGAGTACACATGAATTGTGCTTACTCATCAAGGATATTTGATATCAGAGTGCAGTTAGCTGCTTGAGTATGGGTTTACTTGTTTGCATGTGTGAGCGTTTGAGTGCTGCGTATGTTGTATCTGTGTAAGTGTGTGTGTGTATGTGCGTGCGTGTGTGTTTGTACATGTGTGAGTGTGTGCATGTGCGTGAACGTTTGTGTGTGTGCGTGTGTGCGTGTATAAGTGTGTCTGTGAATGTGTGCGTATATGTGTGTGCTTGTGAATGTGTATGTTTGCTTGTGTGTGCGCGCGTGTGTGTGTGTGTGTGTGTGTGTGTGTGTGTATGTGTGTGTGTGTGTGTGTCACCTTGGCCACCATTCCTCGTATGGATTCATTGTTAGGCCTTTCCACGCATTGGTGACGAGTGCGCAGACCCAAGGCAGCTAAGACCCGCTTGTGGAAGTAAGCCTTGCCCATCAAGCCACGCCGAAGCGTGACAAACAGTGTCTTCACAGGCTGGCCCTCCATTAGGGGAGCTAAAGCCCTGAAACCTAGTGAGTTCCCTTCATCAGTCAAGGCAGGTTGAAGCAAGTTACAATTGTATACCGTAGGTACGCCTTAAAATTACCAAAATTAAATATTAATTGTCATATCAATTTCTAGAGGAATTGTGAAGAAGCATACCATTAGGTAGGTTAAACAGCAATCCTGGCTTGCCACATTGCCATTCCTGCTACTCCTGCCTACGTTGAAAATGTTACCCTCCTCTTTGCACGCAGGCCATCCTAAAGGAAGCACAGGACGCTGAAGAGCCGTCTCTGTACCCACTCTGAGGCAGGATCAGATTGTCTGTGCCGCAAAAATCCCCCTCTCCTATGCATGCATGGTTGAAGCAGGCTCTAAGCATTAGAATCTCATGCATTCACGTGCGCGCATACATACATACATACACACACACACACACACACACACACACACACACACACACACACACACACACACACACACACACACACACACACACACACACACACACACACGCACGCACGCACGCACGCACACACACCACACACACACAAACACACACACACTCACACACACACACATACACATACACACATGCACAAACGCGAGCATGCACATATCCGCCCACACACGAACACAGACACAAACATACGCATAAGCACACGCACATACACTTACACATAAACGCACACGTGCTCAAATGCACGCAAACACAGTACAAAAACAAATACGCACAGACAAACACGTGCACGATATCAAAATATCACACACATATGTACACACGCGCATGCACGCTCACGCACAACACATGACGCACATACACACGCACTCACCCATACTCACCCATACTCACATACACACACAATCACACATGCACGCACGCACGTATACGTGCACACACACAAACACAAATACTCGCATACACACACCCCACATGTACATGGCCCAAACGCACACAAGCATGCACACACAAATTTGGGCATGTGCGTGCTCTCGCAATGCGCAGGCTGTTAACGCAAGGTCGTCTTGAGGCAATTTTTAAGCTGTAGGAGCGAGAAGCAGGAGAAAAGAAAGCTAGGATGGAGGCCTTGAACCGCTTGTATAGAATAAGGCACACCTGCCTGCAGATGCTCAAGGACAGAGGTTACCTGGTTAGCACGGTGAGAAGTTTTTTTGTTTGGAGGCATTGTCATGTTCTTTTCCACTGAATGTCTGTTTTGATGTGTCACCGTCAGATGCAACACAAGCCTGATGCAACACAAGTCGCAAAGATAGGGATACATGGTGCATCACAAAAGTGTGCAATGCTCGTGTGCCCGGCCGGGTACATGAACATGTGCACCCATAAAGTATGTGTATATGACAATGACTGTACTACTACCATATGATACACTAAAAAGTCCTGGCCAACCCTACGTATGGTCATAATAAACACTTGTTACAGCACACCTATTGCTATCACGTGACACTCGTGCATGTGTGAGTGTACGGCGTCAATTGACCTTCAGTGACAACTTGACTGCCTTCTGCAGGAGGAACTGAATTTGACCAAGGACATGTTTAGAGAGCGCTACGGTGAGAATCCTCGTAAGGATGACCTCACCATCCTTGTGCCACGGCAGGATGACCCGACAGAGCAGGTGCGGCTTCAATCATACGCGCGCACACGCTCTCACGCACACACACACACACACACACACACACACACATACACACACACTCTTAGACATGCATCATGTCATGCAAGACATGCTCACTTAGGTACGCACACGTTTGCATAGACACACACATACACACACGCGCGCATCATGTCTCATGTTCTCATCCGAACCATTTACGCCTGCTTGCTCGCTGCCGTAGATGTTTGTGTTTTTCCCTGAGGAGCAAAAAGTGGGCGTCAAGACCATCAAGGTGCGGCACAAGGCCACAGACAAATTTCGACAGGAAATATTTACGGCAAACTTGTGACTGCTACTGTCTGAGGAGCCTCTGATGGAGACAAAGTAACGTGCAGTCGCTTGTATCGACTTCAGCAGCCGCCTAAGGAATACTTGCAGGCTGACGTATTTAGTGAAACATAAACACGCGCAGCTTGCGCCACCCCAGTTTCCCCACGTTCCCTCTGGTATAACGATTCCCCAACTCCTTATTTCACTGCCTGCATGTGCATGGGCCCACACTTGTATCCCAGACGTCTGCCTCTTGCAGATGCTGCTTCACAGAAACCACAACCTACATGACTCATAGTAACTGCTTTCAAACCACAAACAGAGGTCGGTGTCATGTCAGGTTAATGAGCACCCGTTTCCAAAAACGCCCCTAAGGTCATGCGCACAGTGTTGCAACTCCTTCTCAGCAGATTGAGGTGTCAGCAAGCAAAAAAAGGAACCAACAAGATGGCCATTGCTCAGCAATCTTATAGCTTCTTGGTGAATGTCATGCACAAATACGCCACTGACACATATACACACCACACACACACACACAAACACACACACACACACTACTCACACACGTACGCACACACAGGTTGTTGCTGAGCGCATGAAGTCGGAAAGCGTGTCGCGTGCTATCATGGTCATCTCCTCCAACCTGACTCCCTTTGCCAAGCAATGCCTGAGCGACCTCATGCCAAAGCTGCACATAGAGCAGTTCACAGAGAACGAGCTGCTGGTAAACATCACAGGTAACACACAAGGCCACGTGCCTTGATTGTACATGTGGAGGAGCTTTTCAGTAATTGGTAACAAAATTGCTTCTGTTCCTTGATTGATGTGGGGAGAGTTGTTTTCACTACCGTTAACTTAACCTATTTCCCCTTGTTACGAGCCAGTGCCTTTCTTTTGCACAACCCCTCGTAGGTTGATCATTGGCACTGATGTATTGGCAATTTGGCGTGTGCTGCGTGGTTGATGCAGCTGCCTATGCTTGCATGCATGCTTGCTTGTCGTTGCGCAGATAGGTGGAGGATGAGCGCACTGAGTGTGAGGAGTGCGAGTATGTATGCAGGACGTAGTTTGTACCCTTTAGACTTCCACTCAAAAGCCCTCTCTTGACACTCCCGTGATGATTGCCTCACTTCCTGCACATGCACGTGAGATCAAGGATTAGCCCACCGTTCACCGGCACTCTTATCTTGTGCCATGGCCCTCCTCTGTGCAGAACATGTGCTCGTGCCAGAGCATAGGATCCTGTTGAAGGAAGAGAAGCAGGTGCTGCTGGATAGATACAAGGTCAAGGACACACAGCTTCCACGGATACAGGTGAGTGTGCACGCATGTCCCAGGTGCTGTATGTCCCAGGTGCTGTATGTATGTCCCAGGTGCTGTATGTATTTCCCAGGTGCTGTATGCTTTCAGAGTTGAGTCAGCCTCATTCAGCGACAGTCCTAGAAAAGAGCTACTAAGCTAGGGGAGGGAAGAAAAGAGTTTTAGGCAGACTTTGACAAACAAGTCCACCAACTTTAGGGCAGCTGCTATAGTAGTGCAGGACAGCAGCTGTAGGGCACATAGGTTTCTAATCTATGCGCCCTTGCTGTTCATATTTTAGAAATCGTGAATGCCCACTTTCAGTTTACGGCCAGCAAAAGGAAAAGTAAGCCACTTTGGTACCGAGTACCGTAAAACTTCTTTACCGGCAGACAAAAAAGGCCCAGTCAGAGAGGTCCAACAGAGTACCAGAAGGAGGAAAGAAGTCACAAAGAGACTGGAGTACCAGCCTCAAACAAGCAAGAGCACCAGGCACAGACATTGCAGAGCTAAGCTAAGGGTCTACAGGGATGACCACCCATCTTGGCCACTGCCAATCCACAAAAACTACCGAGTCTTATAGCCAGCCCTACAGCACTGAACCTGCCGTGCTCTCCACCACACAGTCGCTCGGTGCAAGCCTATCGAAAGGTATACTAAGCAAACGCTGCTTGCACTACCTCAGCATTACACCGCTCCCACCGTGCCTGCCTTAGTCTGAGGAGGATTCCGACTACCAAACGGCAAACATACAACTCTGCTTCAGAAATGTGTTAAAAGAAATTGGCCACGTAAAAACAGACAGCAGCCGCTTGAAATGCCCCTGCTGCCGTACCTAAGCAAATTATTACCAATTGATAATCTCTTCAGGTCTATTAGGATTACTTTGCATTCCGTCTTAACTTCTTAACACTTGCCAATTCCGTCCAATTCTAGACTTTTGCTTCAATGATTCCTCTGCTTTCACCTCCTGCACACACCTGCACAGCACGCGGACCCCGTGGCTCGCTACTTTGGGTTGCAACGAGGCCAGGTGGTGCGCATTGTGAGGCCTAGTGAAACGGCTGGCCGTTACGTCACTTACCGGTTTTGTGTATGAATGCTCCTGTTTCATTGCTCTCTCCTAGCGTAGCCTTCTCATTTCATCGTGTTAATGATAAACTTGCAACCAGCTACGACGAGTGCATTTCAGCACACGGGGAAATCACGATTTATTTTTCCACTGTTTAATTTTACGATTTTACTGTCACGGTGCGTGGCTACACTGGTCAGGCTGCTTTTCCGGATTTGTTTTGAAGCGAGGTGGAAATTTTTGGGTGTCAGAGGGCCACATTTCTCACCTGCGTCTCGTTCGAGTGCTTGGTCAAAGGTTTTTGAGGACAACCTTCGAGAATTAAGCTACATTAGCTGAACAGCATTTGTGTTGGTGACACAGCTTACATTTGGCTGCTTCTGTCAGTTTAAGCAAACTTCACATGCGCTTGTAGCTACTGTCATTCTTCATAAGTAGAAGTCGTTCTGCCCATAGAACACAAGTCAATACGCAAGCATTTTGAACAAGCTTGGATTCTTTCACTGGGTCCAAGCTAGCCATTGTCTGCAGAGACTTCCTTGAACTCTGCTTAATTTATGCAGCGTAATGTTGTCCTTGTCTAGCAATTACGTACAATGATAGAAGGGGGGAATTAGCGCTCTTCTCATCCAAAGATTGAACAAGGAACAGTGGAATTCAGCAAGCACTGTTCTTGGCGGCTTGCATCCTCTGAGGCTTTCACAAATATGAATCACCAGGAGTAAACAAAAAAGGAAAAGCAGCTGTAGCTAATGTAATAAGCAACGGTACTTCCTCTTTGGTGTCATAAGGTGTTATATGGTGTTTGAAATCAAAGCAGCTCCTTTTCCTTGATCAATGTGGGGAGCGGTTTTTCACTGCATGCGTAATTTCTTCTTTTGTTGCAACTCAGTGCTGTTGCTGACAGAAAAAGCTAACTCGCCCTTAAAGCTCATTGTCTTTCAAATCCATGGATCTGTCTCCTTGGATGTGGCAAGAGGAGCTCCTTGTTATGTGTGGCAGGACAAGAGGAGCCAGATTCAGTTTCCACACCTGCATGTGTTGGTTGCGCAGGAAAAGCAAAAGTAGAAGTTTGAGATGGTAAGATCAGCGCATAGTGAGCAAAGACTCGCAGTAAGCGCTCAAACTCAAAATTAAGCCAGTCAAGAAGTCACTCAAAAAGGAGCCGCTTAGTACTGGGTACCGTAAAACTCCTCCACCAAACTCAAGAAAAAAAGAAAAAAAAGACTTTGCTAGTAGTGGTGACACAAACTCCTCCACCAAACGCACTCCTCCAACTAAACTCACTCCTCCACCAAACGTGCCATACCACTCACTCCTCCAAACTTGCTCCTCCAAACATGCCATACCACATACTCCTCCAACCAAACTCACTCCTCCACTAAACTCACTCCTCCACCAAACGTGCCATAGCGCCCCAAAACTGCGTTGCCTTATAACTCCAGAGAATTGAAACTTTTTGGGTGCACAATCAACACGAGCAAAATTCAGAGCAAGCTCACGCTATATTTGCACTTGACGCTGCACTATGCAATTTGAAAAGTGAGTGGGAACAGTTCTAGCAACTTCAAATATACACACAGCAAAAAGTAAGGTAGCACATCCATATAATAAGAGCGTTTGCAATGTCGCAAAATATCTAGCCAACTAGCCAAGCCATCAGAACCCACCTGGTTCGTATAAGAGAAAGGCAGGTCCTTCTTGGAGTCTTTACACAAATGCCCCCCAAAACTATAAACTGATTGCTTGTGAGCAGCCGCGTGCATGTCATAAATGGCATATGGAATGTCTGGCAGCCGAATCCACGTGATGTGGCTCACACTACAGTCTACTGTGAAGGCCCAGGCATCACCTGTGAAAGCAACATGTGCGCTATGGTTTGAAGCTGCTTGAAGTCCGAGATCGTGCTTTTATACTGTTCTGCTTTGGAAGGAAAGAAATTATGCAGGCGGTGAAAATCACTCCCCACATTAATTGAATAAAAGGAGCCACGTCAGTGCTGAGTAGCGTAACTCCCAACCACAGAGAGGGAAGGAAGACCGGCGGTACGGATTCCCAACACACGCAAAAGAAGGTAAACAGGTGGTAGGTGGTATTAATAACGCCATACATAACAGTCGTCCCTGTATCGTGATGGATGCACCATAAGCATTTCGTTTTCTCTTCAATCATTCAGCTATTCATCTTCCAACAGTTGTTAAGGGTCTTTACATCCGTGAAAGATGAGTGAAGGTGTTCATAGCCAACAGCACGCACCCCCACCACCTGTCCTCTTCTCTATCTACAAACCACGCTCACCTGTACACACATGAGACGGAGAGTCCACGCTGCCCCCAATTATCACGCCCACCAGCACCGACTCCGTCTTGTGCGCATTCCCCCATAGCCCCCGCCCCCCTGCCTCAGGAACC
>Ga0307947_1001712_pt1 | contig 17481 bp, 19 predicted proteins | sample OrgLakmetagen232_FD_201840 | JGI IMG/M metagenome (GOLD analysis project Ga0307947, IMG submission 201840) | Saline water microbial communities from Organic Lake, Antarctica - #232 | ecosystem: Environmental > Aquatic > Non-marine Saline and Alkaline > Saline | place: Antarctica: Organic Lake...
CCCTCCTCCTCACTCCCCTCTGCGTCACTCCCCTCCTCCTCACTCCCCTCCTCGCTGTCCTCACTGCTGCTGCTCGGCGGTTGGGGGGGGCTTGCAGAAGCTGGCCATCCCTGTCTGGACATGCCCCACAGGGGCTCTCGGGGGCTCTTTCCCACTCATGACCCGTCAAAAACTCAAAAGTAATTATTTAAATGCAATCCGCACCAATCCGCACCCCCTCAACTATTTATATATTTCAGGGGGTGTGAGTTGCCGCACCCCCCAAAAACAATATTTTTGCGGCGTGATATATTGTTCGTACGGTATATAACTTTTAATCGATTTGACACGTGCCGTCAGGTGGTGCCGTCCAAAAGTTGTGCTAACCAACGCCTCCTGATGTGCTGCTCAATTAATCAGTAATGATACGTGGTTGTCACACATGGTTGTCACACATGGTTGTGGTCACACATGGTTGTGGTTACCTACTGTTTGCCCTACAAACGTGTACCTTTGATTACCTATGTTTGCAGTTAAATCCAACGACATGATGATGGTCATCTACCTTGCCTCCCTCACACGCTCCATCTTAGCACTGCACAAGCTGATCGACAACAAGGTGAGCTACAATTACTCACAACCCTTGATTTGTTTGTGCACATTATTCCTAGCATGAAGCTGCAAACAGACAGGCATTGTGGTGGCTATGCACCAAAGTCTACAAAGCAAATCAAAGCATAGGATTAATATACAAGGTCCTCACAGCTGAACTCGATACCAAATAGGAACCAGGGACGAAGGACTAGGTTCAGTCAAGGAACAAAGGACTGGGTTCAGTTAGTGAATAAAGGACTAGGTTCGGTTAAGGAACAAAGGACTAGGTTCAGTTAAGGAACAAAGGGTTTTCAACAAAGGCGAGATTGGAGTCAATACAAAGGAGCGAGACCAATACATCACTTTGCTGCACTGCTAGAAACAGGCGAGGTTGGGCAATACAAAGGGGCGAGACCAATACATCACTTTGCTGCACTGCTAGAAAAAGGCGAGGTTGGAGTCAATACAAAGGAGCGAGACCAATACATCACTTTGCTGCACTGCGAGAAGTGAGCTGCCAGTACTGCACACTAAATTCAGCAAAAAGCTACTGGTGGTATTGCAGCTTTAGTGCTTGCAATAAGATTCTCCTTACAGTGCCTCAATGTGAAAATGTTTTGATTGCTTCAACAGACGCAGATGCGCAGATGCTGACAGTTCAAACATCAAAACAAGTGCTTACCTGGCTCAGTATAGCAGGCTACAGGATTTGGAAACGTGGCCTTCTTGGTGCCGGCATGGAACTGAACGACCATTTCATGCGTCCCCAAAAATCATTGGGGGAATGGTGCATTGTGCATTGCTGTTCAGGCCCCCAGGCGCCAAGCATCATGACTCTCATGTACATTGGATTGATCTGGTTTGCAGGAGCAGCATATGTGGCAGGAGAAGAGCAAACAATCATCGTGACTCTCATGTACATTGATTGATCTGGTTTGCAGGAGCAGCATATGTGGCAGGAGAAGAGCAAAATCACAGCCAAGGAAGACAGCAAGGTAAGAAGGTTTATAAGTATCAGCATTGACAGGGCATTGTAATAGGTTTTTGCACCATCAAATGGATGCAAAGATCTACACCGCATCCCAATTTTGGGGTTTAGAAAGGGAAGGTGAAAGGGAAGTGAGGAAGAGCAAGAGAAAGCCACGCAGGGTAACCACTTTCAACAATGATCAAGGACCAAAATGATCACTGTACCCAATTTCAGTACCCAGTCCCAAATCAGTACCCATATTTGATTGGCCACTTTCAAGGATGATCAAGGATGAAGAGCCATAACGGTTTGGAGTACTGTAAGGCTTCTCCACCATAGAAAGAGAAGGAAATTTCAGAGGAGGCGTAGTGGCAACAATAAAGTGTGACCTGGCAAGATTAAATGAAGCTGGGCATTTCCGCTTTCTTTTTGTCATCTTCTGTCTTATAAGTACTTGCAGAGTTCTCACTCTTGTTGTCACACTTATCAGATCTGCTACAAAATGTGTACAGACCAGATTCATGTCAGAAGTAACCAGCAAGAAAATTATAAGCAGTACTCTGGTGGTATGCATGAACCTGCTTCCCGATCACCTGGTTCCCGGTGATTGGCCCTTTTTTCATTATCCAAGTCATGTTGTGTGGCTCTGCATCCGTTGAATGTAGCAGAATACAAAACAACATCCGTTCCTACACCATGCTGGTGGTGTTGGCAATTTCCTTTTCAGTCATTTATGTACAGAAGCTGCTAAATGACATTATTATAGTGCGTGTATGTGTGTGTTTGTCCCTGAACTGCACCTCTGCCAAATCAATTACAGGCGTAGAAACACCCTGACTTAAACATACCATGAAACTGCAGAAGCTTGAAGAAAAGAAGAAGACCGAGAAGGATGAAGAGGCCAAAGCCGCCGTTAAAGAAGACGGCGTCTCCACCAACGGAACCAAGAAGTAATGCTGCCTCTTCAGTTGCTCGTTTGTAATCACATTCAGGGTAATATCGTCACAATGCGCTACTGACATTTACCACTAAGTAGCAATAATGTTGCTCGCTTTGTTGCTTTACTTTTCGCTGCAATGTCTTGTGTCCCGATTAGGACAATGCAACACTATGTAATTCAAAGCGAAAACCTAGAACGACTAGAAACGCAGCCGGTGGTATGGTGGACGCTTTACAGAGAACTTGCTTGCCCCCTCGCCCACAACTAGACAGCAAGTGCCCTGTGCTTCCTCTCTTGGTGCCAACCGTATGCAAATAAGAAAATTGATGTATGATAATTTAAAGACACAACTTAGCGAGCAGTATGATCGCAAAAGCCATCGGTTGACATAGGTCATAGGTCCCTTTGTATAGCTCTGCCTCCATATAACAGTAGCGGCAAGGAGTACTGGTTATAAAGAATTCCGAAATAGCGGATTGGAACTGGTGTAAAAAAAATAAAAGTCTACGCTGGAAGTCACCAGCGTGCATTTAGGAAAGATTCTCAACTAATGCTCACACTAGCCAGAGCCCCACCAGAAACGAGAAAATAGAGAAATAACAGAGACTGATGAGGATCCGGCGGGTTGTCAGCCATGCAATCCGGCCTGCGCCTAGCCTTCCTGAAGCCAGCCGCTCTACCAGTAAAACCCCCATCAGATTCCCCATTATCACTATTGTTGTTAAGGTGTATTTTGTCTTGTTTTTGTAATCTTGTTCAGGCTTTTTATTGCATGGCAGTGCAGTTTAGTAAATAGTTGGTGCACTTTGTGCGTGGGGACGCCTAAGTTTAGTAAAGGAGTTATGGTGTACTGATTGTAGATTGTGCCCCCGATTCCAAGAAGTATAACATGAAGTATGACTTGGTTGTTTATCGAGAGATGCCTCAGAGGCTCCTTGTTCGTAGACGCTGGATAAGGGGTTGATGCTGGTTGTGCGCTTTTTCTAATGTCTGTTGCGGGTTTATGTCTGAGCACAATTTGAATTCTACAAGACAAAAGGTCAGATAACTTTTCACTGTTACAAGCACCATTGTAACAATTGCTGAGCCCAGTTTCCCTTTGCTGATCTCTTCACCACAAAGGCTAACAGCGTGGTGGTGTCGGTTTATGTGCATTCTCTTCAGAGTATGGTTGTTGCACCTAAGAAGTATGTGTGGAGCACTGTCTGATCCTCCGCACAAAGGGCAGGTGGCAGGACCTGTCGTATGGCTAAACCTTTTGGTGTGTTTTTCTGTGCCTATCGTATCAGTCCTGTACTTAAGGACTTGTTCCTGTTCCTTAAAAGTCAAATTTGGCATGGACCAAAACTTGTTACTGAATTGGGCATGCGCAGGGGGCTTTTTAGTAGCTTGCCTTGTGCGAGGTTCGGGCTGTGCTGCACGCTGAGGCGTATCATGCAATTTTTGCCAGTGCTTGTAAAGCAGTGTATCTGTGTTAGCTTCACCAAGGTAATGGTGGGCGTGCATGTGATGTTTTAGTTTGTCTTGCAGGTTAGTAAAAACCCGTAGCTCTTCTGCATGGGATCCAACTTTGTTTGGAACGCTTAGCCAGAACAGGTCGTAGAAAGGGTCAGTAGCTGGCGGGAGGGAAACGTCAGAAATTTGATTGACTGCTGCTTTGTGTGCTAGGTGGTCTGCACCCTCATTGCCAATAATACCAGAGTGAGATTTCACTTTGTAGAAAGTGACAGTAGAGGGTGAGGATTGGATTAATTAACATTGTCCTTGAGTAGTTCCCTGTGCAAGTGGTGGAGTATAGCCATTGGGTTCAATAGCTGTTTTCTAATCTGAAAGAAGGATGAGGCATTGTCTGTAGCAATGTCAGTGTGGCCTTTTTGTACCGCTACTAGCACAGCTGCAAGTTCAGCTCTATTGACGGTGAGTGTGGGGCCGCTGCCTCCAGGATTGATAGTGACGGTATCACTATAGCCAGCATCTGTAGTGGGGGTGAAAATGCCAGCGCCTATAATATGCTGTTATAATTTGCTGATCGAATCTTGCTGATCAAATCTTGCATGGCACTACCATCAGTGTATGTGATTGATTTCCAGTTTTGTACTTTGGGAATGTGTGGGCTCTTGTACTGGCTGACGTTTGTGTTATGAAGCGTTTGCCACTGGCTGACGTTAGCAGCAATGGAAGTATCTGGGTGTAGGAGTTGAAATCTCTTCCTCTGCTTGTTCTTGCATTTCACACGAGCAGTGCCAAGCACGTGGGCACTATTGTTACAAGTCCACGTTGCTTCAAGAATTGTCTGTTTGAGATTGTTGAGCCAAGCTGGGTTGAATTCAATCAGGGCTTGTTTCCCTTGATTGTTCCAGACGACTATTAGCTGCATTTTATTCGTGTTGTCCTGAGGCTGGGGTGGAGCGTCTAACCAAACTTCTGTAGGGTTCAAGAGCATGCTGTCTGCAGAAAACTTGGCTAGAACGCATGCTTGCTCAGGGTAGTCGTTTATCCAAGTCATGTATCCGTTCTTACTCCAACCAAGCCAGTCAGAGAGGAGTATGAATGTTGCTGTAGCTTCTTGAGTTACCAGCCCCTACTGTAGTTACCAGCCCCTAGTTACCAACCTACCGGAGTTTGTTGATTGAAGTGCATGTCCCACAAGTGAATGCAGGAGATAGTCGCAATAATTCGGGTGGCAAAAAGAGAAGCCAGTGAATTTTGTGTCGAAAGCATTAGTGCTTGCTCAAATACTGTGTCTCTGGTATTTTTGCTCCAGTAGGCTTGGTAACTAGGGTCAAAATCTAGGGGGCTAGCAAATTTTTGCTTGGTTACTGATGCCCATATTTGGAGGGAGGTCATAATGTGCCTCGGGGTGCAATACATATTGGAATCTCTTGCCTTTTTCCCAATGTTGTTAAGTGAGCTCAATTGAAGTTTGTACCTTCGTAGCAGACGTACAATTTCAGTTGCCGCGTCTTGCACAGGTGGTTGTGTAGTACTGTGTAGTCCAATCCGTTTAGATTGGTTGTAAGTATGTAGCAAGATGTTGAGACGTTCTAGGGATGGCATGCCTGTGCACTTGCCGTAGATGTCATACGCACAGGCTGCTTGACAGGTTATGTGTTCAGGGATATTGGGTTCACCCTCTGAGTCCTAATTAGATCCTGGCTTGAGGAGGTTTACATCCCGCACCTAGATCTAACATTTCCAGGTGGGTTGAATGTCTGCTTGGGGATTGACAGTGTCAGTGATAAAGAGTGCCTTGTCTCTGATGTTTTGGCCTTGTGACGAGTCCCACATATTTTTAAAGTGCTAGGTACAACCATCACGCCTTGCTTTGTCAGATTGTCAATTTATTGGTCTTCTGATTGGGCATTTAGCTGAGTGCTAGTATCAGCATTCTCATAGCTATCTACATAGGTTTTGAAGTCAGGGTTGGCTAAGAGCAGTTCTGCCGCTTCTCATGTGGGTTGCCAGATCACTTTTATCATTTCTTTTTCTTCTGCATAGGATTTTCTGGTGTCCTTTTCCGCTTGGGTTAAGTCATTACAGGCTGGGCAGTGCCAGTCTTCACTATTTTCCGCATCTTGCCTTGCAGTATGTGAGCAAGCATTCAGGTCAGTCAGACAATTCCAATGGTAGGTGCGTTGACACGTATCACATTGTGGCATATCATCATAGTTTTCTTCTCTTTCTGAATGCTCTCGGCTGACCAGGCTCCAGCAAATTTGGCAGCAATCGTCTACCTTTGGCTTCTTGAAAAGGGCTCTGCTTTTGCTGTTTTTAGCCCCGTGCTTTGGAACAAGGGTAACGCTCATTTTTCAATAGTGGCAGGTTGTAATTGGATTTTGTATTGCGCCTGTGAAGTTGCGTTGGTGTTACATTCAGGTTTGCCATTTGCTGCCAGTCCAACACCTCCTGTAATTAATAGTCATACTTGAAAATTGTGTTACGGGCCTTGACATTGCCAAAAAGAGCCGCAGTGCTATGATTATAATGCCATATTTTGGTTGCCGCATTATCACCTGATTGCAGAGGCTCTGTAGTATTAGGTAGTGAAGCAGTGGGATTTTCAGTGAGTTCCACGGGTCTATGTCCATACTTTCTGTCTGCCTCTGAATTGTGTGTCTCGTACTCCTTGTGGAGACTGTTCGCCTAGCAAGAGTTTGGGTCTGTTGGCGTTGCGAAACCTGTACATCTGACCAGGCCCATCCTATGGGAGTGTAAGCCTTAATTGCATCTAGAGCAGCATTGATTCTCTTAGCCCTTTCTTCTTTGCTAGGTGTCGTGTCCTTGTTTTTATGTAAGTCTCTGATGAGCTGGGGGGTTATATTTTCTGAGTTCTATTTCGCTTGCATCGTGAGATGCATAGGGCTCTGTCATTAATACCAAGGAGAACACAACAACTCGGAGAAAACTAAAGACAAAAATATAGAAAAGAGGTGAGGGAGGGGGGGAAGTATGCTAAAGAGAGAGTTGTGTTCTCCAAGGAATAAAAAGAATTGAGAAGGGAAGCAGAAACCGGAGAAAAGCAGAAAGTGAGAACATCTCACTTTATGCTACACTTCAAGAACCTGAGTTCAGGTGTTTCACACTGGACCCATAAGTTCTATTTCGCTCGCTGGGCAAAACTTTCGGGGCAAAACTTTTCGGGGCAAAACTTTTCGGGGCTGGGCAAAACTTTGCGGGGCAAAACTTTTCAGAAGAACCCTTCTTGAAGGAGCGAAAAACGGGAACGTGCTTGCCCAGGGATCCTGCCTTCACCAACAAGGATTCTAAGAGAGAGACTGGGCAGGACAGGGACTTGCCTCGAGCAAAATATACTACTGAGCCTGAGCAAAATTGGTCGTTATTCCTTTTGGCCAAGAATATTTCCATGTGAGAAGAGTAAAACCTGAATTCATCTGCAAAAATCTGGCAAGCGCAGTCATACCTCAGAAAACCAGAGAAGCAAACCATAATAAACGTTGCAATTTGGAGGTTGAGTAGGGTGGACTGGCTTGGCTGAAGCAGGAAAGAGTGTTATTGTACAGAGGTCAAGAGACAAGGGAGCTTTTCTGAATTGGCCTCCAGAGGAAAGTGACCTTTGTGCGCAGGATCGAACCGCTTGAACAAAGGAGTGGCTGATCACATCATCTAAACCAGCCATGTTGTGCACGGTAAAGATGGCTGCGCTTGCTGCTTTGATAGTGTCCACAGCACTAGCACCTTCTGTCTTGACAATGCTACTGTGATCAGCTGTTGCAAACTCTCCCATCTCTCTAGCGGCACTTCGAAGGAACCAGAATCCAAGTCAATGACAAAACCGAGGTGGGTCAGGAGGCGTGTGAATTGCAGATGAGACTTGGACTCATTGATTGCCAGGCCAGCTGATTTGAAAGTGTCCAAAACCAACTGCCTGTGTGCTGTAGACTGGGAATCAGAGACCAGGAAAAGGAAGTCATCCAAGTAATTTATAAGCCGGACCCCCCGAAAGCGCAGGTATAAAGAGATGGTTCTCATAATTTTTGTGAAGCACCAGGGGGCAGAAGCAAGACCGAAAGGAAGGACTCTGAAAACATATAATTCACCCTCCCATTGAAACCCAAGGAACGTGTAATATCTGGGATCCATATCCACCTGGTGGTAAGCGCTGGCAAGGTCAAGAGAAAGCATGAGGTCATCCAGGTCTGCCAGGTCAGTCAGTAAATTGAGAAAGTCCATGAGAAAGGAAGGTACCATCAGAAATTGATTCACGTGTCTAAGGTCCAAGATCAAACGTTGTTTGCCATTTGATCTAGTAACAACGTTCAAGGGGGACACACATTTGGGCTGGGTATGCCACAGTCTACACTGATAAATTTGATTGCCGCAGCAGTGATAGAGGGGAAAGCGTCAAAGAATTCTCATCGTCCAGCAAGTCGTCGAAGTCGTTAATCATGAGCAAAGCCGCATGACGGCCATGTTCCCCAACATTGATTAAGTTCTAAACCCTGCTCCCACTGCTGCAGCTTTGGATGGGTCCTCACAGGTGTGGGTTACATTGTGCCGCTTGCACAAGCTCATGCTTAATCATAACGCCATGTGTTGTTCAATGCATTATGTACGCTTGTCATCTGAATGCGGCTTAAATTGTAAAACTTTTTGTACTCTCCGTGCGAATTTCTGAACTTTTTTTAAAAGCTCCCGTGCGAACGCTGGTCAAAGTTATTTCGGGGAAAATAAAACTTTAAAAGTTTTTAAAATTTGGGAACCCCTCCGTGCGAATGCGAGCAAAATTAGTTGCTAGAACGAGCTGGAATAGAACAATACGTTGGATACAACCAAAATAATAAGTTGGTGCCTCGAAGGGGTCACCAGGGGACAGCAGATTTTATAGGGAGTCTGCCAGCATCTTGTATATTTGGTTTTATACACATAATATTTGAAGAAATCATTTCGGACCTGTCCGTTTTGTCGGATCTGTCCGTTTTGTCGGACCTGCATGTTTTTTGTCGGTGGTGCGGCCCATATATAAGTAAAGTTGTTTAGCTTTATAATGGGATGTGGCACGAGCAAAGAGGAGACCGCACGTCCTGCGCCCAGCAATCCGCATCTGCAGTCACCCAAGTGGGAGATGCTGTCTCAGTGGACCGAGTGGCACAAGAGAGATATGTTTGGCTGGGTTCAACCAACCCTGCAAGATGTTGTGGGTCCACATGGGCGGAGTAAGCTCTCTGGCATTGAGCGTCCACATGAGTACCAAGTGAGAGAAAGACTTGCAAACAACCTTAAGGTATGATGCCAGGTGAAAAGCTGGAAGCTTTTGGAACCCCCAATGGACACCATGCCTTCGTCCACTTCTGTGGTATGTGTGAGCAAGCGTTGTGTACCTACCCATCAGTTCCCACCTTTCCTTGGACTCCATACTTCTCACACACTTGTGGGTGTATTGCTTTTATGTATGCCAGATGCAATCCTCTTACATATCTCACCATAAATGTTATCGCTAATCTGCCATCCAGGATCCAAACAGTACAGCTGGATTGAGTGGCTTATTCCTGATCATCATCCTCCAGTTGCACTGGCTGCTGCACAGTTTGATGGAAATGCCACAAGGTAATTACATTTAGGAGCCAACCTTGTGCGCATGCATCTTCCTTTAAATAAAAATGTTAAGGGAGCAATCTGCAATTGAAGCGTTGTAAAACCGCGCTTCCTTTGTTGCTCGTGTAGGTGGACAGTGGATGCCATGCCGGTTTCTTCTTGGCCAAGCCATGGTCCAGCCCTTGCTGACTACCACCTGCTAGGATTCGAGGACTCTGGAGGTAATTTGCCGGAAACTGCTGTAAACTTCAAAGCTCCCAAACTGAGCTGAGGTTTGCTGTAGGAGCAGAGCAACAATGCAGCCACATGAGATCCTATGCTGCTCATGCTTCCATCCTCCTCCTCCTCCCCCGCCCCCTTGCTCCACCTTTTAACACCACGTCCTTACCCAAAAATTTCACAGACACACCCAGCAAGCCCGCAAAATGGGTGGAGTTGCACAGAGGACAAGCACATGACAGCAAGGACCACAGTTATGAGATCCTAGCACCAGCCTGCACAGGTTTCCGCTTCCAGATCCTGGACTCTCCCAAGTCAGGACCAGACATGGGAATTTCAGCTCAAATCAAGCTCCAGGTGTGAGCGCACATGGATTATGCGACATAAACCCAGAGACCAGGCATAAGTAAGATACCACACAAGCGCCTGTCCATGAGACCTGTGCAGCATGCTCACATATGCCCTTTCAATGGCTCCTTAGGTTGAACGTGCTCCAGGATGCTACCCATTAGGTGGAGGCGCCGTCTGAGGATCTGGAGGTGACACTCAGATGGAAGACACTTCCCCAGTCCTTGCATTTGACAGGAACGATCAGACACGCTGGGTCGATACCAAGGTGCGTCCTTTGCCTTTTTTTAACTTTTGCATTCTGATTGCCTCATTCTCTTGGAAGGTATTTAGCCACCTTGATACCCTGAGATGCACTGCCAAGCAGCCATTGAAGTTCGGAGTAAAAGCTGTGTGGCACACATTTTGCCCAGGCTGGTGGAATTGGCAACGTAGCCGTGTGGGAGTATACGCATGTGCGCGCCTCTGAAGTCCTGGAGTACAGCATTACCAGCCAGTGCAATGTCCACTCCTCCTACCATGGCGGCCTGCATGGTGCCCCTCGAGACTGGGTATTGAAAGGGTTGTGTGAAATATCAGGTGTGCCTCTGACAAGTTTCACATGCGTGTCTGACAAGTTTCACGTTTACTTTGTGTGACCAGGCTCTTCAGTGTGTAACTGTTCTGCACAAATTTGCGGGCTCATGCAAGTGTGTGCATGCAGACATTCAGTTGCGCACCTTCAGACCTGCTTGCAGGCAGCTTAGCTGGAATGAACAAACAACGGCTACTTGTCATCCACCCTGATTGCAGGCAACTGGGTCGAGGTTGATTCCCAGCATCTGGTGTATTTCTCAACCCACAGACAAACTAGGCATTTCAGAGTGGCACAACCAATCTCAGCCAGGCAGTATAAATTTGAGTTCACTGCCGTTGCAGCTGGCTGCGCCTCTCACTCATTGCAGGTGAGACAATACTGGAGTCTAGTGCCGTAGCGCCTCTTGCTGGTGCTGTACTCAACAAATTGACTGCCTTACGGCTTTTTTGTTGTTCCTCAGGTTGGTGACATCTGCCTACTAGAAGCCAAGCCTGCATGCAAGGAGTTCCTTATGGGCCATCAGCTTGTCCCTCTGGCGCTTCCTTCCTCTTCTTCTCAGAGGCCTGAGGGATGCAAGCAAGGCGTGGATTGGATGGCTGATGCACTCTCCTTGAGCCTCCCAGTGCACCCTGAACGCATGAGTGCAAACGTCGAGGCTGCAGGCACGTTCTGGCCAATGTTTAGGAAACAATCCATATTGTGAGGAGGCAGGAAACAATCCATAAAAAACAATCCATATTGTGAGGAGGTATTCGCCCCACCCTCTCCCGTTCCAACCAAGTCTCTTGCGGCTCGGGTATGCACAGGAGTACGTTCAACTGGTCGTTTGACAATTTTTCAGTGCGCGTCTGAGCCCCTTATGTTGCACCGTAAGGCAGACCCTGGTTTTGGTTGTGCCTTGCGAAGGCCTGATTGCCCCGTAGACATACTAAGACTCTCTCCCTTCTCCTGCTTACCATATTGACAACACTATTCCAGGGCCAAGTCAAATGGTTATTGCTGCAGTCCGTGGTGGGCGTTTGGGCTGGCGTCATGGTGTGGGTTTGCTCAGTGCCTGGTACGCCCCATGGCCGCTGGAGATCAAACAGGAGCCTCTGGTGAGTGATTTTGTGCAGTGATTTTGTGGGTGTTGCATGGGTGTTTCAATCTGTGAAAAACAGGCACAAGCGTGCATTGAGTTCTGCTAATTTCTCATTGCCTTTTGCAAAGCTTTCCCCCTAAGTTTTTCTTCGCAGGTCACCAACAACCCGGACAGGCCCGTTGCAACCGAGCAACTCCTCTGCACACGCCCGGCAACGCTGCCCTTCCTAGCTGATGGCACCCACAGTCTCATATATAGGGCAGCCTACGAAGGGCAAGAGATGCAGCTTCTCTATCACCATACCAGGTACAAAGGAACATGGTTGCAGGAGAGCAAGGGTGAGCGTTTGTTGCTCACCTGTTTCTGGAGGCACACTTGGCTTGAGCTGCTCACTTGCTCAGAGCAAAAGTCCTCCTATGAACCTGTTGCAGGGACTTTGTGGCAAAAGGCTATGGATTTTCCAGCGCTGACTGTTATGCGCAAGGAGACCCCAGTAGCTGGAGCCTGGAGGCAGTGCAGCAGGATGGCAGCTGGGTCGTCCTTCACTCAGTGTCAGGCTTTCAGTTCCCTTGCAGGTTGTGCACATGCGTGGCGCCTGCTTGTCCTCCTGAAGCTGCATTATTGCTGCCCCTTGCGCACGTGCTTAAATGGAGTATTCACCACTTTTTCCCCTTCTTTTACACAAAGCAAGCTCTATTTATCAATATACGATTCAGACAATGAAACACTTCATCCCTCCCTCCATGCCCTGACCAACCTGCAGGGGGTATCCATTTCTCCATTACTTTCTGGACAACCAGGTGCGTCTTAAATTGTTTTGCTATCGTACAGAAATGTGATCACTCTGCACCTCAGAAATTTTTATTGTTTTGCAAATCCGCATTAAATCCGCACCCCCTTCAGTATTTATTACATCAAGTCCGCACAAATCCGCAGGGGCAAACAGCCCCTAAATGGCCCATTTCCTACACGTACATGCATGGAAGTCTGATTCACATGTGTATGTGTGTGTGTGTGTGTGTGCGTGCGTGTGCGCGAGCATGTGTGTGTTGTCTTGGCCTTGCCCTGTTCAGCGCTGCAGCTCCTCAGAGGTTAGCCTCTTTTCCTACATTAAATTATATTTCTAATGATTTTTGAACAAGCAGCAGGCGTCGGGGAAGCTTTTGGAGGCGATTTCTGTCCTTTGAAGTTTGGCAGGGTTATATCGTCAATCTCCATACCGTATATTACGGTATATACTGTATAGTGCCAACGCCGACCCCTACTCAAGCGTCATGGACAGGGAAGGAAGGGCATGCGTCACACGTTATGAGCAATTGGATTGCTGTGGCTAAGAGGCAGGTCTGATGCATGCAGTGTGGCGTCATCAGTTCTACACGCTTGATGAGAGATCATGAGCACGCAGGCTGAGCACGCTCTGAGGCAGGTGGTCAAAAAGCGGAGTGAACGCGAGCCGAGACCTGAGGAAAAAGCAGCAGGAAAGGCAGGCATGCAGAGAAAGTTGGGCAGGCAGAGCCCTCCTATGCATTACCGTTTATTGTACCGTAATCATCCTGCACCCTTCAATTATTATTTATTTTACGCAACCACGCACAACCACGCACCCCCTAAAGCGATAATTACAGCAATTGTGTGTGTGTTGCTGTGTTACGTGCGTGCTGTTGCATGCACGCGCGTGCCCTGTGCCAATATGTTATGCCACTGAATGGAATGCCACCCATGAGCTCCCACCCCAAGCACTGTCATCCCCGGGAGACGTGGGGCAGGCTGCTGCAAAGGGGGGGAGTGGGTAGAGGCGAGCGTGGTGCTCCTCCTGACCACGCATATTTGTGACTGTTCCAAAACTTTATTTTCACGTACCGCGCACTACCACGCACCCTTTAAACGAATATAAATTTACGCTTCACGCAGTAGTTCCGCAGGGCAAAAAAATATTTTTGAGCGGTGATATGCAGTACGGTATTAAGATGATTAGTTTTCATTATTCGCACCAATCCGCGGTCCAGAAAATTCTTTTTTTGCTGTCCACAGTTAGCCGCACCCCTCAAAATCAGTATTTTTGCGGCGTGATAACTTTCTGTACGATACTTAATGCTTTTAAAATTCCGCTTAAAATTCAGCAGCGTTTACTTCGTTTCTGTCTCCATTTTTCACAGGTGTCTGCCAGCCAGTATCGCTTGATCATCAATCACTGCAACAGCGTGACTGCGCTGCTTCACCTCAAGGACTTCAACCTTTTTGCAGAGGCAGAAGATGGAATGGGTGAGCAGTAGTATCCTCCTAGCCTGTAAGTGTGTGTTTCTATCCGCGCAAGGCAGCTGACTTTTGGCTTCCGTACTTCAACACCAAGCAAGCGAGAGGGGAATTATTGGTGTAATAATTGCAGAGCATGCAAAACAGCTCCCTTTTTGAATTTGATCAGGCAAGAACACCAGCAGGGTCTGGGGTCCCCTCGGCTCCAGCTCCAGCATCTTGACTGTAGGGAATACCCCCTTGCTTGCAGATGACAGAGTCATCGTCCCTCACCAACAGGATGCACACGTCACGATGAACCTGAAGCCATGGGAGGCGCCTGGGAACCACATCAAGCTTTCAGGATATCATGTGAAACCAACCTATGAGGCCTCTGCGTTGACCTGGGTTCTGGAAGGGCTGACTGAAAGGTACTGAACACTGAAAGTTGCCCTGCCCCTCTGCTCTTCTGGCTGTTTGCAGCTGGGGCTACGGCTGCTGCCACGGTCGATGGGTGTGGGGGGGGGAGGGGTCCCCTTCATTTAAGCAAGATTACGTGCACGCAAGGCAAGCACGTACGCAAGATTTCTCTTAAGCTTTGTGCTCAACCCCTTGACACAGTCGATTGTCTTGTTTGCCTGCTTTGATCTTAGCCCCTCCTTTTTTTGCTTTCGTGTGGCTCAACCCTGGGCACTAAGCTGCAGTTTACAGTTCTGCTCAACGCGCTGGAGCTATTTTGCTGCAGCTCAGCTATTCACACATAAGGTGACGGACGTTCCACCTTGGCCCATTCCAAACCATAAACATTCTGTCTTTCGGCGGCACTCTTGCTTCTACCCTGCAGACTGCCTTTTCTAGCCTTCTCTGTCCTCCCTTGCTTTCATTATCCTCTTCTGTTCCTGTCAAGATGCATTTCTTGGACCAGAAAGTTGTGGCAAGCAAGGCGTACTACAAGAAAGTGTGAGGCTGAGATTGCTGGAAATATGCAAGCGAAGGTAGCCTTTACAGTGTTACAGGAGGCCAACAGTCAAAGCGCTCAACTACTAGGCCGCATGTGAAAACATCAGTAAGTGAAAAATTGAAGAAAGAAATGATGTCTGTTGTTAGCAAAGGAAATATTTAGAGCACGCCTGGATAACCCCACTGCAGTCAGAATAAATTATCAATGATGTTGAAGTCAGGTAGGGACAAAAAAACAGACGCACCAGCCCAGCCATTGAAATTTGTAATTTGAAGAGACGTTTGACTGCTAGCTATAGCCTGTTCATAAGAACACATAAGATCATGAAGGAAAAAAGGAAATTTGTTGTTATCCTGGCTCAAAAAAATCAAAAAATCTTGTGAGCTAACGTGGTGACTAGTTCCAATGCAGGGCATTCTGAAGGAGGCATGACGCCGTAGAGAAGAAAATTTGTTTTCATAGAGCATAGCGTATTTTTGTCGGAGGGCGCAGACCTGAGGATGAGAGCATCTGAACAGCACGAGTTTTTCATCTTTGGATGTCGCCAGTGTCACAACTATTGCAGATTGGGGAAAGGCTTGGGGACCAAGAGGCTTGCTCAATCTTAAGAGTGTGCACCTTCTTCCAAAGTCTGGCAGTATTGCGTAGTACCTCTTTTGGAATATCCAGGAACATGTATTTTGGCACAGTGAAGGGCGGGTGATTTGCATGAGCCTCTCTTGTAGGAAGGGCACACCACTGATGGTATGTAAGCCGTCTGCAGTTGGTATCTCTGGGATCAGGTGAAGATTATTGTCTCCAGAATCTAAGGTGTCTTGACCTGAGGTCCACCACAAATTGGTTGAGATTCACTGGATCGCACGCCATGAGTTGACGTCTCATCAAGTCTGTGACAAGAGGTGTGACGCCCAGCATGAGTCATTTCCAGGGCTAAGTCTGATGTCAGCATGAAGAACCCTTCTTGAGCAAAACAGGTTACTACACATATTACCAGGACTTGCTCCCCATCAATAACAAAACTCTTAGCAATGCCTTCTGGTCAGCAAAAAATGTATGTTTCCTTCCAGATGAAACGCAACATCTTCCAGCACAGGCACACTTTACAACCAAATGCATGCGGTTTCGCTTCAAACGATCTACCAACCTGCAATGCCCTCTCTGCCACCAAACTGACAGCACCCTCCATATTCTCTCTGGCTGTCAGCGCGAAACCATATCCAACATGATCACTGAGCGGCGCAAAATTGCTTGCAGGCTCATCATTAAGGCTCTCAGCAAAGGCGCCCTCGCATTGTCTCTGTTGATGCTGGGTTCGAAACCCGCCTTCTCCTACATAATCTGCAGCTTCCTGACAATGTGTCTTCTAGACACTTGCCCAGTTGGCTCTTCAAGCGCAATATCTCTGTTAGAGATAAACAGACCTCCAGCGCCCTCACAGCCTAAACCTCTTAACACCTGTATGGTGCTTCGCAGAAGCTCTAGCAACATTTCAGATAGAAACACCACGTCCCCTGCTACTGCTGCTTCTCCAAAAGATATCCCTGAGAATGATCGCCTGATCCACCTGATGGAAGTCAAATATTGTGAAGACACTCGACCAAGTCATCAACTTAAAGCCGCTCAACAAAAACCCAAAAATCTTTGTGACAAACAACTGAAAGGTAAAACTATCGTGCTTCACACCATTTTGCTGGGCGTGGGCGGGAGCATCTACATCCCTCACACACTTCATCACTTTACTGAATTGGGACTGGACTCCCAGCGCTCTAGAAAGCTTGCCCACTCTCTTCATGAGCACACTGTGCAATATGCTTATAAACTGTCCAGACCCCCACTAATTTTTTTTGTTCCTGGTGGGGGAGGCATACAGCCTACGTGCTAATGTGTCTCCTTTTCCTTAATTAATGTAGGGGGTGCTGCACCGCCTACGTGGTTCTTTTTCTTTTCTTTCAGAGTGCTTCAGTCTTCCCCCCCTCTCTTGCCTTCAGTCTCGCTTGTTCTGCTGCTTGAGGCACTAGTGCCAGCATCTCACGCTCTCGTGTGGTGTGTGTGTGTGTGTCAGGGAGGAGGCACCGCGTGTGGGGGTGTTGCCCAGGACCTTGTGTGAGTGTTCAGCGTTCATCAGGTTCAGTGTGTGGCCTGGACATTCCACCAGATGTGTAGCTGTTTGGAGCTCATTGAGCCCCTCTCCAATGAGTGTGCCACTCCCCTTGTGTGGTGAGCAAGGCGCCTTGGGCAGGAGCTAGGCAGGTCCGTCGGTGGTACTACAGATACGCCCTTGCACTTATCACTAGCCTGAACAATATCAATTCTCAAGGAAGAGCATCTCAAGCCGTAGTGTAGTTTATCTTCTCGGAGCAGTGCAGTTGAAGTGCACATCCAGCTTATACTTGCTTTTTTATGGCTGCCAGAACTTGTGTGTCAGTTGGTGTGTCCAGTTGAGGTCCATTGTGATGTGTACCCCAAGGTATGGGAAAGGATCGTCAGGCTTGAGGAACTGTGCTGCTTGGCCTTGTACTAAGACCTT
>Ga0307947_1001718_pt1 | contig 17446 bp, 18 predicted proteins | sample OrgLakmetagen232_FD_201840 | JGI IMG/M metagenome (GOLD analysis project Ga0307947, IMG submission 201840) | Saline water microbial communities from Organic Lake, Antarctica - #232 | ecosystem: Environmental > Aquatic > Non-marine Saline and Alkaline > Saline | place: Antarctica: Organic Lake...
TGTGTGTGTGTGTGTGTGTGCGCACATGTGCATGTGTATGCGTGAGGATGCATTGTGTATTTGTACAACCGCTATTTACGCAATGCAAGTTGCGCAAGCACATGCATGCAAGCTTTGTGGCTGTAAGTTTGTGACGGGATTTCCTTCTAATCCCGTCGTACACTTGGGAAATTTCATTCTAGCATCTTTTAGGAGTGCAGTGGGATGCACCATTCTTCTGTGAAAGTTGGCAAGTCCCAAGAATCCTTTCAACTGCGTCTTGCACTGAGCAGGTGTGCCAGTGGGGTCTGGCCACTCCAGAATGGCTTTTGTTTTGGAGGGTTCCATGGTGATCCCCTTGTCACTAATGACATGATCTAGAAAGCTGATGGAGGTCATAGCAAAAGTACATTTGAAGCGATTGACAAACAGCTTGTGCTGCCTGAGAAGCGTGGGCACGGCACGCAAATGTGCGAGGTGCTCCTCAGGATTCCTGGAGTACACCAGTACGTCATCCAAGTATACAAGTACAAAGCGGTTGATGTGTCTCCTAAAAACATCATTCATGAGCCGCTGGAAGGTGGCTGGTGCGTTGCACAACCCTAAGAGTAAAACCCTGAATTGATAGTGACCGACTGCGTCTTAAAAGCAATCTTGTACTCGACTCCTTCTTTGATTTGTACTTGATGGTAGACTGACCTGAGATTCAAGCTAGAGAAGACGTTTGCTCCGTGCAGCTGATCAAGCAGGTCATATGCGTGGTAAAGGGTACGAGTTTTTAATGGTACTACTATTGAATTTTCTGAAGTCAATGCACATCCGCATCGACCCATCTTTCTTCTTCATAAATAATACAGGGGCTCCGTAACCCTAAAAGCAGCTAGGCTCAACCAAATCCTTTTCCAAAAGATCATCCAACTGATTTCTCAAATCTTCCAATTCATGCGGTGCAAGCCCGAAAATTGGCCCCATTGCAGGTGCACTCCCAGATTCCAAATCAATGGCATGATCAACATATCTCGGCCCAGGAAACGTGGGATCTGCTTCCACATCTGCACATTCTTTTCTGCTGTGTGTCTGTTTCAGTAATGATGTGTTCCTGACCTGCGTGCACAAAACGCAAGGTTCTTTTCTTCCACAAAATGAGCGGGTCAATGCGTGCACTCCTAAAAGATGCTAGAATGAAACCCAAGTGTAATCAAGTGCATTTGTGCTTGCAAGACATTGCGTGTGTTGCACAACCAATGGGCTCACATGCTTGCATCCTTTACGCTCTCTAGTTCTCCTGCAGATGCCCCACTAACTGCACCATCCCTCCGTACGCAGCAGGCCAGCCACTCGTGGCACAGGATGCCTTCTCGAAAGCCGTGGAGAAGGCCCGCATGCAGATCACTCTATTCTTCTGGCCGCTAAAAGTCGCCCCTCACGTGCTTGAAGGACAAGGTCCCGTTCGACACCGTCAAGATGTTTGGTGGGCCAGTGTATGTGCCGTGCACGTACGACGAGGTCATGAGGAACCCAGCGGTCGCGATCATGAATGGTAGACTTAACGTTCTGCGCTTGCCTCACCAAAATTCATCCTAACCTACCTTGCACCCTCTGAGAACTACCAAAATTGCGGGAGATTCTGATATCATTGCCCTTGTAAAAGAGGAAGCACAACTTGACCCTGAGTACTTATCTGTGACCACAGCTGCCGAAGAAGGGCAACTGCCAGATTTCACAGAAAAAGACGGTCTTATGTGGTACTCACCTGACTCAGAAACTCAGCCACACCTTTACGTACCTGAAGGCCAGGCCCGCACCCAACTAATCAAAGAGGCTCATGATTCACCCACTGGTGGACACCTCGGTGTCCACAAGACGTACGAAAGCCTGCACCGCCTACTTTACTGGCCTAAAATGTTCCACACGGTGCATGAATATGTGCGCACCTGCATGCAGTGCCTCAGAAACAAATTTACAAACCAACGACCTCTGGGCCTGCTACAACCCTTGCCTCTTCCTGACCACTGCTGGGAGCAAGCCAGCCACGATCTGGTCAAAGGGCTGCCAAAAACACCCCGTGGCTATGGTACCATAATTACTTTTGTCGACCGCCTTTCAAAGCGGATTCTTTTGGCTCTCACAACAAGCACTGTTGACGCAGTTGGTTATGGAAGACTGTTTTTTGACAACATTTTCAGGCATTTTGGATTGCCCAGGGTACTAGTGTCAGACAGAGACCCCCGCTTCATATCAAACTTTTGGAAAGCTTTATGCAAATGCCTTAGCACCAACCTCAACATGTCCACATCTCATCACCCTCAAACAGACGGCCAAACAGAACGTGCCAACCGCACGATTGAAGACATGCTCAGAGCTTATGAAGCTCCGCATCAGTCAGATTGGGATGAACATCTCATTGCTGCTGAGTTTGCTTACAACAATAGCGTACAGGCTAGCACTGACTCCACCCGCGACCAGTGATAAAGAAAGCCAGTTGGGTCCCCATCGAAAAGTTTAAAGGAGGGGAGAATGCAACGTTGTAGAGTTGCAAGTGTGCAGAGTGCGCAAAGAGGCCACTAGGATGGGGTGCAAGTCCCCCCGTTCCTTACAGGAATAGGAAGGTGCCAAAGAGGCATCCAACCGCCGGAACTGGTTCGGTCCTTTTGACCTAGTGCTTCTGTAACACTACAGTATTTCTCCTCTCTTCTCACAAGCGCTGTGTACCCCGCTCTGTATCCGCTCTGTATCCGCTCGGATTGCGCTCGGTGTGCACTCCTAACTTTTGAGAGCGAGCTTCTAAGTTTAAGAGCGCGCTCTGAAGTAAAAAGAGTGCGCTCCTTAATTTGAGAGCGCGCGCTTGCACACCCAAATTTTCTGCTCCTCGGAATACGCCTCTTCTCTGCCCAGACCTCATAAATTATTTATATATGGTCATAATGTGAGGTAATATAATATTTAAAACGTTATTGTCCGTGTTTGGGTTATTTCGAGTTTCGTCTCTAGCGCTCCCACGGCTTGGAGCGCACTCCGAGCGCACTCCGAGCGTTAGGCTTCAGGTCAGTGCCAGCATGAGCTTCTTACTCGATTTGGATGTTAAAGTTTTTGGAGAAAGGCATTCTTTTCTGAGCTATAAGACTCTCAGTTTCTTTAGGGATCCATAAGCCCTAGACGCTTCGTGTCCTAGAATTCCAATACACGAAAAGGCGAAAAGTTTTGTGCGTAGAAATTTGGGCGGGCGGAGCCCTAAGGGGTTTAAATAATAGAGCCCTTAGGGTTTAAATAATATTATTTGATTCTGCTTGCATGGTCAACAGTGAACTTTGAAGCCGGAACACAGGTTCCTAGAGTTCATCAGCCCCAATAAAGGTTTTGGTCAGGAGCCTATGTTGAGTCTCAGCCCGGGAGGTGCCGTGGATGGGCCTGGGGAGAAGGGTTGGACCCCCAAATACAAAAGTCGTCTCTAACACTTCACACACCGTACCCCAGGGTAAAAGAAATCATATGCTCCGGTAAATGTTTTGGTAATGAGCCTATGTTGAATTATTGCCCGTTGGGTGGCCTGGGCGAGCCTGGATAGGCCTGTGTGAAGTGGGGTGGAAAGGAGTCAACGCTAAAATATATGCCGGCAGTGAAAATTATCATTTATTATGAAAAGAAAAGCATTTCTTTTACTGTCGTAAAATTTCTTTACCAGCAGACATAAGATTTCAGTTAGAGAGGTCCAACAGAGATTTCAGTTAGAGAGGTCCTTTTGATTGACATTGCATAAGATAATACAGTGTAAGATAACACGTGCGTGCAGCACTCCTTACACTCAGGGATGCGTACGTGATTAAATTCAGTTGTATGCGTTGACCAAAAATTATGTTCAACGCTAAGATGTTGCCCTTAGGACTCAACCTGCTTAGTTTCCATCCGCCAAAAATCTTATATATGCAATGTCAATCAAAAGGAAGGCAACAATATAGGTTTACTCAATCCATTGTATACGACTCCAACAACTGTTTGTACTACGAAAGTAAATCTTGTCTCTTGCGGTTCATAAATTCGGTTCATAAATACGATTCATAAATACGGTTCATAAATACTCAGTTTATATATGTTTAAGGTGACTGGTGAAGTTGGCTCAATTGTTTAAGTAGCATAATACAAAAACCCTCAACCTTGGTGTTGAACTGAATGCATTGTCAATTGAATGCAAAACCTTCTGTATGGAACTCAGCATCTAGCCGTTAGGTCCCTACACCTTCCGTTCTGCTAGCCACAGCTACGCTAACTGAAGAATCTTTGCGGCGTATACTGACGTATAAATGCATTTCTGCTAAGCATGGTAGCTGATTGAGTACGCTAGTTGCTGACTAGTCCGCTTTTCTTGTGCAGTTAATTACCAACACAAATTATGGAGTCTATTCCTTGTTTTAAAGGCATACAAATCAACAGAACCCTCACGAGCGTGCCCATTTATAACAAATTATGAATGAAGCTGCAGGCCGAATCTCCGATGTGCTTGTATCTTGAAAATAAATGCGTAAAGCACATATCGCCAAGCATACATACAAAGGACAAATAAATTGGACATGCGATTATTTATTTTTCAGGATAGGAAAGTTCTTGACACACCCAGATGCGCATTCTACAACCTGACTTATTCGAATGAAAGCATAGTTTAAAGTGAATTGCTCCATGGTGAAGTCCTCTATCTCGTAGCATTTTTGGAGAGAAGAAGACAAGGCGATTGCGGAATCTGCCCAGATGTATTGCCTAATTTTAAACCATCAATTATCATCTAGCAGATACGTTAGGGGGTAAAACAAACTGTCTATCTTGTTCCAGGTAATAGCATCTCCCACCTGACCTGTTGCTCCAGCGTTTATATGAGTTAACTTGCCACGAGCATCAACGCATACAAATATGATAATGGCAGGATAATTTTTGTGTATTACACCCATTAAAGTCCCTTTTAATCATCATGAAATTGCCATCAATTGCACCTGCAAAGAAGACGGTAAAAGCGAAATGCAGCCATAACGAGCATCAATTTAGTTTCTTCTTGATAATCATTCACCTTAAGAACAGATTCTTTGCATAATACTTGCACAACATTTTGATCGATGTCCACTACAGTAGCTTTGCTTATATAATACGTACGAGCAATATCAGCATATGGTGATCCCGAAGAGAGCCAAGGCTAGGAACGCCAGTCGTTTTCGGATTGGGATGGCATGAAATGATACATATATACTCAAAATGTCCAGACCGGTATCTCAGACTCAGACATCTCTCTTAACACGGCATCACGCATTTTTGTATTCTTCTCTGTACATTGGACACGGTACAAGTCACGGAGCAGGATAAGAGAAGGCCTACTCTTTCAAAGCACTTAGCTGAACCTATTGCCTTCGTAGGCAGGGTACAAGACACCAGCGGCTACCCAATCTTCTGAGAATTGCTTCTTTCAGAAACTACACGAAGGATTGTCCTGTACATTGGACATGGAAGTGCTGTTATAAGACGTTATCTTGCGAAAGATGCATGCATGGTTTCTGCAAGCTCAAGTGGTATGTTTCCCACCTTGCACACACTCTGAAATCCCTTCTCTTCCAGTCATATTGCCCTAGGTAGATGAACAAAGCGGGTGATGGGATGCCGCATGCGTTGCTGAGATAGGTTGCCAAGAGCAGAATGGTGGAATGGATGGCTGCTGACTGCGGCAATGTACCGCTAGTAATAATAACAATGTTTAATTATAGCAGGAGTACCAATTTTGAGTTACCACTTTTGGCCATGTGTCAATCAAAGTTACATGGTAAGAATCTTCACCATAAAATCGTTTAATTTGTATATAAATAGGTCGATCCTGAGGAAGTCAGACGTGTGCACTGAACAGGTGGTCAGTGCAAGAGCTTGCGCAATAAACTAGTTTTTGCCCTATAGTTATTCAGGCATTTATATGTTTGGCAAGAGAACTGTGGCCTTTTTGTGGCAGGCAGATAGCTGCTTATATTCTGCAGATTCACACTTTTACATAAGTGTGGGGTGTCAGGAAGGGGATTTGGGGGGAAAGAGAATTTTGTGTTTTCTTAGATCCGAAGATAACATGATTCATAACGGACGAGATGCGCGTGACTGAAAGATCATGACACTGCTGAAGAGCATTTTATAACCGAAGGATAACAGTGGCGACAACATTGATGATATGAACAAGACAGGGAACCAAGAGGAACAGCACCTGTCCCTGCACTTGCACCAGCAACAAAGGCAGGAAGGAGGCACCCGTAGCAAAAGACCATCGGCTTCACTGGCAACAGAGAAACTCAGAGAGCCAACAATATACAAGCGGAACTGACGCAAGCCCATATATATGGGCCAACAATGTTATCTTCAATGTTTGCATCTAATGTTTACACTTCTTTGGCGCGTCCCTCACGGGTCCCTTCGAGCAACTCGCAGTTCTTCAATTAAGAAATGGCTGTAGACGAGAAGATGTCAAAAACAGCACCTAGGTGGACATCGGAATTCGCTGAAGTTCTTGTAGCCAATGGGATTTCAAGCACCTGATACAAGCTCTGGTCTGTACGTCCTGGTCTGTACACGAGAGCAATGATATCATCTTTGTCTATGTGAACGGCATATTCATAATCGCTAAGGACTTAAATATGGTTATGGCAATATGAATGCAATTATGACAACCTGCAATGCATGTGATCTGGAAGAAGCCGCCTACATTTTGGGTTGAGAAATCAAGCGGGACGGACAGAAGAAGACAATTTAAGGAACGAACAGCACCGCATGACTAATGATCTGGTCAACAAGTAAGAATTGGTTCACGTGAAGCCAAATACAGCGCTGATGCGTGTAGCAATGAAGCTGACCAATGATGGTAATTTAGATTAACCAGCTTCAACCCTCACAGTGAGTTGATTGGGAGCCTGCGTTACCTGTCATTCTGCACAAGGCCTGATTAGTTTGCACAAGGTCCACTACTTGGCCCTGCAGAGCCTGGTGCACACCTTGCAACATTCAAGCCTCCACTCCCACAATGTTTGGAATGCATCCGGAGGGACTGTGCTGGTTTTTAGGCGGGAGGTGAACTGAGTGCTGCGCATCAAAATTTAGGGCAATGTTTAGGTTTTCAACGTTTTCGCGATACAATACTCTTACCAACCCAGTTCTCCATCTTTGAGTTACCCTCTTACGTTTTGTTTTGGTGGGTGCATGTGTGCAGGGCGTTATGGAAGTACAGGCGTTATATAAGCAGGGCGCTACAGAAGTTTGCAGGGCGTTGTAGAAGTTTGATAAGTACTAGGGCCTTTTGTCTGAACTATGATAAGGTGATTATCTTAATGACCTTAATTTTCTTTAGATCTTTGCCTTTTTTGCAATAGATGTTTTAGAAGGAAATATGTGTTGTAGAAGGGTACATCCTCAGGGCCAGCTGTTATTGTTGGTCACGTTTCAACAATAGCGTCAGTGTGATTTGTGTCAATGATGCCGGCATTTTACTTTACGTAAATATAGATGGGATGGTGATTGTACGTCCAACCCCTCCAGTCTTGTATTTTATGGATCGGCATTTTGGAATGGATTTGTGATATGTTGCTTTGTCAAGATTGATCTGAGTTGGTCCATGGTGAACGTTACATCCCCCCCGGAGCCATTTGGGGGATGCTGAAGGTGGTCGCTAGTTAGAGTCCTTACTCCATTAGGGCCTGGAGTCTTTTCAGGCGAAGGGCAGAGGGGTAGTAGGGGTCGTTATGTTATGAAGTCACATATGGGATACTGGATTTTGCAGATCGGCACTGGGTTTTCAAGCTCCCTTTCTCGTCTTCTTGCGAGCAAATTTTGTTCATCACATGGAACAGCTATATTAATCAAGGCTGAGGCTGGAGCTGCACAGTGCTCAGAAGCAGAGAGAGAGAGAGAGAGGTGAGGGGGTTTACATGCATCAATAGCCACACAAAGGGTTGTGTGAGAGGTGGAGGCTTGTTCTTCGAGCCGCGTGGGTGCCACAGTTTCCTTGCCTCTGCCTTTTTCTTCCTCTTGCAGCTCCTTGAGCTGCTTCTCCCTCTGAAGCTTCTCAAGGTCCCGATGCCGAGCAGCAAGCCTTTCAGCTGGGGACTAAAGCCCCAAGAACAGGGCCAGGGAATTCACACTGCCGAGCTTGGAGCTCATTTAATAAAAACACTTCAAATTCAGTTCGGAGAGGGTCCCAAGAATTTCAATTTGTTTGTTTCCTGGCAAACTAGATAATTGATTTTCGAACTGATCGTAAACGAGCGGTATGCACATTGCTCATCTGGGCGTGCTATTTTAATGCAAAAATTAAAGCGTAGGATGAGAGGTGTTTAGAGAGACGCGGAGGTTGTTGATTCAAACATGCATTTCTTGGTTTGCCTGGCCTGGTATCTTCATCTGCCCAACTTGTTCAAAATTTAAGAGTCAGGCGCAGTAAGAGTCTGCGTAGTTCTACTTGTGTGGACTGCGTATGCTTTAAGAGTGGAGCAAACAGCGTGCCTCGAAGCTGTTTTTGCGTTTGTGTCTTGGAAGATGAGAGCATGTCCAGAATGAAGTGCACAGTCTTGAGTTTGCCAAGATCATCATGAAAGCAATCCATTTTTTTGATTGAACCTTTTTTAGGACATCTTAGCTATATTTATTGCATCAGGTCAATAACCAACGTGAACATGATTTCCCTTCTCAGTAGATCAATATTTTCTCTTTATTTATGAGCGTATGGACTTTTTTTAGGCTGGCCGAGACCAGGCAGCTGCCGATAAGCCAACATTTGGCTGAGGTAATCCCCCAATGTTACTTTGAATTAATTACCGGTGTTAACAGTAGCATTGCATTTTAGGAAAGGAAAAACAACATAAAGAAACGCAGATAGTGCAAACACCACCAGCATGGATATGACAAGGATGTTGTTTTGTGTCCTGCAATAAAAGCAAAGTAACGTCAAACCCTCCCGGCATAAAGAAAAAAGAAGAACCCTTATGGGTTGAGCCATACAGCATCCCACCGTGTCAGACAAAGGAGAGAACAAACACAAAGAAAGAGTCTCAGGCCCAAAAAGGAGTCGGCAAAAAGCAAAAAGCATGGAGATGCCTGTGTATACATTGCTGCACACATAGCTGTCTGACACTCGGACACTCGGACACTAGAAGTATGGATTGGCAGTGCCATCTGCTTAGTTATTATGGGCAACTCTTCTTGCAATATTGGCAGACCTTGTTTGGAACGTGTTTGTGTTGGGTTTCGCTTGGGGCGTGGTTGCTGGGTTGGAGAAACTATGATTGCATCTGGCTTAATAATTTCCGTCGCTGTTGTGCATTCGGATTTGATGATAAGAGCCACGTAAGAGAAAAATGCATTATGTAGCCCACAATATAGCCCGACATTGCAGCTCGATTTTAGGCAGGACCGCCGACCAAGCCTGGCTGTCCATTTGCTCTGCAACCATCGGACAACAACGCATTCTCGACGGAAGTGGCCACAATCAGGTAGCTCGCTTCTGTTCTATTGGTTGTCCTACGCTGAACATAACAAATCTTGAACTTTACTGAGAACATGCCGGGACAATCGAACACACGCAGTGCTTTCCCAGTCACTAAAAGAGATTGGGGATGCAAGCACTGGCGCTGCCGTTCAAGCACAACTAGAGAGGGGGCACAGACTCTACTACGAATTGAGAAGAGACTTATTCACACTGAGGTGCCAGTACGTACTGATCAATTGATACGCTTGATAATACTGTTGAAAAAGCTGGCGCACTGAATAGAGGAAGTGGTGCGTAGTTAAATGAGAGAAATTTCATTCATGTTGACCCTTGCCTGAGCACAGTACCTTCAACACGAACAGCAGTGCATTAACTGTGAGAATGATAAGAACAAACATCATTACATCTTGGCTGTAAGGTGCTGTTGGTTCAAAGGCAGATATAATGAGTCAAAATACGCTGTTTTTATAGAACAAGTCCTTGGTTCTAATTGTGCTTTGCTGTGTGAGGTGTTGACACACACACACACACACACACACACACACACACACACACACACACACACACACACACACACACACACACACACACACACACATACACACACACACACAAACACACACACACACACACACAGAAGACAAACTACGGGAAGTGCCTGCTGATTTGCTTTATATCTGATTACAATTCCGCTCTTTATACACGATTTTACAGTCTTGTCCAAGCAAGTGCAGGTTCAGAGTTCATCTAGCAGCAGGGCCCGGAGCAATAGAGTGAGGAACCAGGACATGTTTAATGTTCCAAACCCTCTCGTTGTGCATGTGCTGCTCTTCACACATGAGTTTATGTATAATGTTATTTGCCTCCCTCATTCTTGGTATCCTCAGTGTTTAGCAACATGAGGATGAGCCCAAATTACACAGATGATGACCCCCCCCTCTCTAATTTTATGCGGTCGGCTGGTCCTGGCAGATACTCAATTATTTTTACTGGTTTTATTTAGTGCTGCAATTACATAAACAGCGTTGCGCCTTTTTCCCTTTCCAACGGTTTTTTGAAGGCACTACAAGTCTGGTGCTACAACAATAATTATGACAGTTTTTACATTTTTACATCTTTACATTTTTACATACGTAGCAGTCACACGTTTTGACTGATGGCTTTATCTGTAAATTCTAAAAACTCTGTGGAAAGTATATTTACCTTCTGGCTGACATGCATCCTGCTTCTATAGATTGAACAAACTAACTCTCGTCGCTCAGCGCAGCTGCTGCTCCCCACACACGTTCTTTCAACAACAATATGGCAGAACCAACTGTCCTTGAGCAGTTTCTACAAGCTAAACATGGTTTGACCAGGCAGAGAAGAGTGCTGCCAACCTGACTGCTACACACCAAAAGCCGGACACATCTACAGCAGACAATCATGAATGAGATTAACCCGCTTAAGCATAAAGAAGCCTGCGGGCAAGAGCGAATGACGTACCTTGATAACAAATCGCACCTGTTGAAATGCGACCTGGCCACGATGCATGACATTCTCTACTCTACGATATACAACGTGCCAGACCGCTACGGCCAAAATCTAGAGAAGGACAGGCGCATCTGACGCCCATCCTCAGAAGTATAAGCTACTCAATAGGGCGATGAAATTTGAAGCATAGTGAACTCAAGAAATAAAACACTCGTTGTCCTAGGATGGTTGGGACCCCTGTCTGGGGTACAAGTCGCTGGGGTGTCTGACTTTCATACTTAAGGTGTCAGGGTGAATCTAGTCCTCTCTTTAGCGGCTTGCTTTTCTGGTACAACTACTACATTTGATTAGGGCTTGGACTCTTACCCTGCAACTCTTACCCTGCAACTCTTACCCTGTGGAGGTGTACTGGGATGTATGATGTATGCCATAATGGCTTTACATCTCGATGATGCTTTGAAGGTATTATAGCTATATAAGAAGTGTGTGAAATCCAGTATGCCAGGATCTGGCACTCCTGATATACAAACGGTTGTAGTCGACCTGAATGAAGATGGCTGTGTGTACTGCTGCTTCAAGCGCCACAGTGCCCACAGTGTGAGGATGGCATGTGTGTGTCAGCTTTGTAGGCAGCTGAGTGACTGCGTGTGGACGCAATTGCATGCGCAGCTGCTTCAAAAGAAGCAGGCGCATGTCCAGCTGAGGCGCTAGATCACGATCTGGTCAGCAATCCTAACCCACCGCTGGGTACATTGCCTTCAGTCAGGATTAGAGATTATGAACGTGAATTGTGATAGCCTCCAAAATGCTGAAGATTCGTTGAAGTTGGAGGAGCTGTACAAAGACATTCAAAAACACCATTTGACTTCTCTGGCAGAAACCAGAACAAAAGATTTAAACCGAATACTGCAGTTCCTGCCCCACCATGTTTTAATTGGCAAGACAAATGTTCCTGATGAGAGCAATGGCCACAAGGTGTACGGAGTGGCACTCTTGGCAGCCTCCAGCATTGCTGATTCAATCACGTTTACCAGAATTCCTTATGAAACGCAGACTGTGTGGGCTGTGATAAAAAAAGATCACACCGTCCACATGATGCTATAAAAACCAACCGTCAAACATGTGACTCCTGTCTCTGAGAGCTCCTGGCACAGTCATTTAAATACGGTTTTTATACAAACACCAGTACACCAACTGTATGGCAATGTTAATGACACACAACAGAGAAATGTGCTTTAGACAGACACTGTGTCACCAATGGATCACCTGATTTCCGGTATGAATACCTTTTTTTTGAATACATATTTACAAAAATATTTTCCAAAAAATTATGTTAAAAGCATGAAGAAATTTGACAAAAATCCTCCAGCATTCATAAAAGGTGCTTACAAACGCGTGCCCAAACAGCATGAGAAAGTGGTAAAACATCAACGTGCTTGCCCCCCACATCGCTACCCTTTTCAAACTGCTCATTATGAAAGCAAGCGTTCCCAGGTCTTGGAAAGAGGCAAAACACACTCCTATCCACAAAAAGGGGCAAGTAACGATCCCAGGGAACTATAGAATGATTGCGGTGATTGGGACACTATACAGACTATATGCCAATTTGCTACGTTCCATGGTCCAAGACTGGTGGACCAAACACGACAAGATCCCGGACACACAATTTGGTTCCTATCCTGAAAGAAGCACGCTGCACCCGTTGTTCATCCTGCAACATCTTAAAGATGCAGCACAAAAGAGGCAGAGGGCTCATCACGGCTGTACACAGCCTTCATTGATTTCACAAGCAAATGACTTCATTCCCAGAAGCAAAGTGTGGGACCACCTTGCTTTGTAAAAACCAGATGCCAATCCACATGCTGTCAATCCTCGAAAACATGTATAATGCTGAAGAATACATGCTGTTGGAAGGGGGGACAAATCAGCGGCTGTCCAGCTACTTTGTTTTTGTGTAATTCAAGGGTGCCCCCTCTCCCTCCTGCTGTTTTCCATTCACTTTAGTGTGACTGATGGGGCACAGGGAAAAACATGCAGTTTGCTGATGACCTTTCCCTCCTTTCCAGTGAACACCTGGATTTGCAGACCATGCTAAATGAACTGAGTATACGCTGAGAGGAAGTCTCTCACTGTCAACACACAGAAGTCAGAGGCAACTCCAACTCTGAAAACCTGCTCCCGCTGTACTTTGACGGTGTAATGCTTCCTTACATGGGCTCCTTCAAATATTTGGGCATGGTATGCGACAAGCAGATCAATCTGATTACCGCGGCTGACGCAGCACTTCGCCCATTCACGGCAGGCACGTTTAGAGTTTGTTCAGAAACATAACCTTTCTAAAAGTAAAAGTAAAAGCCTACGCTGGAAATCACCTCCTTATATAAGTAAAGACTCTTAATAAATGCTCACACGAGCCAGAGCCCCACCAAAAAAGAGAAAAAAAAGATAAACAACAGAGACTAATGAGGATCCGGCAGGTTGTCAGCCATGCGATCCGGCCTGCGCCTGGCCCTTCTGATGCCAGCCGCTCTATCAGTAACCCCCCCATCAGATCCCCCATTATCACCGTTGTTGTCAAGGTGTATTTTATGTCTTGTTATTATAATCTTGATTGTTCAAGCTTTTTATTGCATGGCAGTGCAGTTTAGTAGCTAGTTGGTGCACTTTATTTGTGCGTGGGGATGCCTAAATTTAGTAGAGAAGTTATGGTGTACTGATTGTAGATCGTGCCCCCGACTCCAAGAACTCTGCATGAAATATGCACCTCTGTTTCCCCCAACAGGAGCTCTCGATGTGTTTACTTTCTTGAGCCAGAACAATGACAAGCTTTAGTTTTTACTCCATAAATTAATTGCGTTTTATGAGCAGGCTAGCAGGCACTTCTTGACTGAGGCCTTTCTTTGTAAACCTTAATTGTAAACTCTGTAACTCTAAGAGCCAGGTCGGAGTCATTCCTACTTTTGTCTCTTCAGAAGGACGTATAATGCCTTGTTGTACCATTTTCCACGACTCCCTATATCTGCTTGTGCTAGCAGGCACGCACCCTGTGTCAAGGTTATTGGATCGCTTTTGATTGAAATCGTTTGTCCAGCAGCTAAACCCTGAATTGCCTACTGATAAGTATTTTATTTATAGTGGGATGACCGTCACTGCAGCTTGACAGCATATGGTAAGGTGCCGTCTTGCTTTTGGCAGATGGGGTAGATTGATAGGCCTTCTATATGGTTGCACTGAGCAGCACGCTTTTGATCTTGCTTGAAGAGCTTGGCATCTTCCAGGGCCATATTCACGGTTTATATAATCACCCACGTTTTAAGACAGCAACATGGAATCAAAGTAACCCCACCTGTAAATTGTGTGATGCCAATATCCACGATGAGCAGCGTGTCCTTTCCAACTGCGTAATCCCCATGTGATTTTTCTCCACACTGCGGAAAACATGCATCTCTGTTTCCCCAAGCAGGAGCCGGCTTGGGGCCTACGCTAAGCCTAGATCAGAACAACAATAAGCTTTAAAAATTCCCCGCACAAATTAATTGCTTTTCATGAGCAGGCTAGCAGTCCTACTTCTTGACTGTTCTCTCAGCATGTTAGCCATTTCTGTACAGTAGACCCCTGTGCCTGGTAATAATGAATCTCGCCTGTGCAAATGCTGCCTATGTAGAGGTGTTTGCCTTCTCATGCTGGTAGATGAAAAAGTTTGCAACTCTACAGGAAACGTCGTTTTTAGGAGGCCTCAATTCCATAAGCAATAAAGAAGTCCCACGGATGGGGCAGGGAGGTCGTGTGCCATGGCACCCAGACACACACCTTTCCATTTTGCAGCACTCGCACATCTCTTAGTGCAGTAACATGCCTGATGGAGTACCCATTGAGTGTGTGTATTTGCGTGCGTGAGTGTGGTAATTAAGTTGAAAATCTGCCAGTACAATCTATGATAATGGTGGTGTTCATGGCCCCATTCGGCGCAGTACTTCCTTTTACTATTCACAAGCCATGAGAGCTTCCCCGATGCCTGCAATGACCTCCTCCCCCTCTTCTTCGTGTACGTGAGGACGTAGCAGCCAAACACAAAGCCAAACAATTGCTCGTTTTTCTAATTGCTCTGCATTGATGGGGGCAGGCATCTCTCTGGTAACTGCTGATGATGCTGACTGCGGAGAGGTGGGAGGATAGAGTGGATGCTCAGTTCCACCTGCGTGTTTGCAAGTGTGTTAATATGTGCATAAACGTGCATTTGTGTGTTTGTGTGTATGTGTGAGCTGCAGAATGACAACAGTAAAGAAATCTTTAGAATTAGCACAAGAGCGACAAACATCTACAAGCACACCAGAGCTATCAAGAGCAGCCTGCAACATTTTCTTAGAGAGTTCCTTTTTACCTTCTTCAGAGCTTTCTTTTTATCATTCAGAGCTTTCCTGTTGTCATTCCATCTCTTTCTCTTAGATGTTTCCCCTTTTGTCTAGCTAGGTGCGGTTGCAGGCTTTTTTCAAGATTCCGCTCAGAAGCCCCTGAAACATTAAGTGCTGCAACCTTACCTTTTTCAGAGTGTTTTTGCATCAGATTCACCACAGTGCTTGCTTGTCCAGCGTTGCTTGTTGATCTAGCTGACCCAATGCATCCTTTTCCCCCTTCAGCTACATCCCACCCAGCTTGTGCACGACCAAGTAAGCCCCCAGCGATAGCAAAAGTCTGCAGCAGGGCTTGTGAAGTGCCTTCTGCTCCTCCACACAAAGGCTTTTGTTGTTGCTCTAGTTCTTGAAGGTGAGCGTGCTGCAGCTGCTGCATGCGTGCGCCCACTGCACCTGCCACGTCTGCTTTGTCCACGAGGTCTGTGACCATCATGCATGTGACCTTGAGAGACAACAGCAGAGAAAGAGCGTAGCTAGCTTGTGAGATTTGGTTCTAAAGGTAAAAGGTAACAGCAAAAATGAGGGATTGAGTGTGTTGAGCAATAAGAAAAAAACAAAATGCGCATGGCAGCACAGCAGCAGAGATCTCCACCGGCCATTGGTATGTGTGGACTATGTTTGCCCACAAACATGTCACAATCAGGGCCTAACTTGGTCCACCTTCCCCTTACACTAACCCTTAAAAAACACCCCAAACAACTGAGAAATCTAGGACGCTCCTATTTCTAGGGCAGCCTGCTCAAATATCGAGTTGACATGTTCAGATAATACATTCAAATAAAGCTGCAGGGCCAATGGCCAGTTGTGCTCTGGGTACCAGCTTATTGCCCCAACCCTTCAATCAAGATGTTACACAATTATACAATGCACCCTATTCTCTTGTGCGTTTCTTGCAGTTCAATGCACATCCTTACATAGTTATTGATTTGCCTGTACAAACTCGTGGGAGCTGTTCCTTATGTATACGCAGGGTGCGAGGCTATTATATAATGCAAATATTATATAATATATGCGTCTGTATACTATTACGTTTTCGCACTAGACTCTGAGGGCAAGCAGCCCAATCTGGGGCCAGATCAGGCCAAAAGACCTGTACACAAAGCTCAAGGGTCCCAATTAACTGAAATTTAGCGAGCAAAGGTAGGAGGTCCTCCTTGTGGAGGACATGCACAGGAAGCCCTGTGCATTAAGTGCAAGGGCTGCAACACCCTTCAGAGGATCCTGAGCTTAACAATCCCGCGCAAGTACGCAGCACGAGAAAACAGGCAGCATTCCCAATGGAAGTTCGTATTTACTTCAGAGCTCCCACTAATTTTGATTTAAACTGTTTTTATATAGTATGTATAAGGGTGGGTCATGACCTCGCCTAGACTCTTGTTTCAATGAAGCCAATTATATATCAGACTGATGAAGATGATTTTAGGTGTATGGACTTGGATGGGGAAGGGGCTGTCATCTATGGCACTACAATGGAGAGTCCCCAACATCTGATGATGTCTTCCAGCGCTTCAAGGGCTGCAGAGGGAAGGGTAAAACCTGGCGGTGGCAGTGTGTGCGTGTGGTGCTCGTGTCTTTGAAGTCATCTGCCAGTTACAGTACAAGCACTGCGACACGTCCCTCAGCTCCTGCAAACCCTCCAATGCCTGCAAGACACACTTGAAGAGCAGGAACTGCAGCAGGTATGGAGGGTGTGAAAAATGGGCTAATTTCTGTGGAGGAGCAGCCAGCAGCAGAAAAAGCAGGCCCTAGCAGCAGCACCATGCAGCCCAGGAGCAGCAACAAAAGTCAAGCCCTGGGCAGGAGGCACCTGAAAAGAATTTGGACAGGCATGCCAAGTTTTTGGGCTGGACCCCCCTGACCCACCACCCACCCCCTAACCCCCCCCTCCGGTGCCCCCACCCAGACAATAAGGGTACCAATCTGCTCCTTAAAATAATAGGCATCCATCTGCATACTCATCAAAACTTGAAACTGAAGTGTTGCAGAGTTATGGGGCAAAAACTGAGATACGGACGCCCATGCACACGTGACCTACCAGGCACCCATAACTGGCTTGCACAGTCCCACATTGCTTCCATTTCTTCAGAATTCCACTGAC
>Ga0307947_1001721_pt1:0-10000 | contig 17443 bp, 21 predicted proteins | sample OrgLakmetagen232_FD_201840 | JGI IMG/M metagenome (GOLD analysis project Ga0307947, IMG submission 201840) | Saline water microbial communities from Organic Lake, Antarctica - #232 | ecosystem: Environmental > Aquatic > Non-marine Saline and Alkaline > Saline | place: Antarctica: Organic...
GGTGTGGGTGGGTGGGTGCGCGTGTATGTGTGTTTGTGTTTGTGTAAGCGTGTATGCGTGTATGGAGAGGGGGGTGTAGCTTTAGGTGTGCGTGGGTGCAAGTGTGTCTTGTGTGTGTGTGTGTGTTTGTGTTTGTATAAGCGTGTATGCGTGTATGGAGAGGGGGGTGTAGCTTTAGGTGTGCGTGGGTGCAAGTGTGTTTTGTGTGTGTGTTTTTGGGTGTGGCTTGCATTTTTTGTGTGAAAGAGTTGCGCCTGTTGTTATGGTTGGTATGCTTGGGCGTTTGCTTGCGCGCAATGGCTATTGAAGCCTGAATAAATGCAAAACGTCATGCATTGTTGGCAACATACTTTCCTACAGCACACACACACATATACACACACACGCGCGCGGACACGCATGTGCTGGTTCCGGAACCAATTCTTATCTTTCACGTCTAATTGCATCGTCTTCTTCTGCAGGTGCTTGAACCACGTGCTGGACCTGGCAGCTTCTTACATTGAAAGCGTGATTCACAAGTGGGTTTGTGTGCGTGTGTGTATACGTGTGTGTGTGCATGTGTGTGTGCGTGTGTGTGTGTGTGTTTGTGTGTTTGTGTGTGTGCGCGTGTGTGTGTTTGTGTGGGTGTGGGTGTGGGTGTGTGTGCGCCTGTCAGGTGCCGTTCTTGCAGGTGCAATGTGGAATACTTTACCTGCACATGCATACACACACTATCTTTCTCGCACACACAAGCCCATGCACGCACACACACACAACCATACACACATGATCAAACTCTCTCTCACTTACACACACACACGTACACACACGCACAGGTGCTTCCAGCGAGCGGTAGAGGAGTGCACAGACCCAGACTGCCGGCGGTCGCTGCGCGCGCTCGCGGACACGTTTGCTCTGAACTGCATCATGAATGACGTGATCTTCAGGTGCGTGCAGCTCAGCAGTTTTGTTGTGTTCCCTGTCATTGCTCTCCATATCAAACATAAATTTAGCCCTCCAAATGCGTCTGTGTGTGTCTGTGTGTGTGTGCGCGTGCGCGCGTGCGTGCGTGCGTGCGTGCGTGCGTGTATGTGTGTTGCGTATGTTTGTGTCTATATACCTTGTGTATTTTGGAGATGACTTGTTTATGTTGGAGCACACACACACTCACACACACACGCACACACACGTGCAGAAACGACGAGTACATTGCACCTGGGAAGGCCAAAGCCATTCAGAGGCTGCTGGTAGAGCTGTGCTCAGAGTTGAGGTGTGTTGTGTACGCACGTGATGTATACGCCTGTCATGTGATCAATGCCTGTCATGTGATCAATGTCTGTCATGTTTAGGGTTGGCCAGAGTTGAGGTGTGTTGTGTACGCACGTGATGTAAACGCCTGTCATGTGACCAATGCCTGTCATGTGATCGATGCCTGTCGTGTGATCAATGCCTGTCATGTGATCGATGCCTGTCATGTGATCAATGCCTGTCGTGTGATCAATGCCTGTCATGTGATCGATGCCTGTCATGTGATCAATGCCTGTCATGTGATTGATGCCTGTCATGTGATCAATGCCTGTCATGTGATCAATGCCTGTCATGTGATCGATGCCTGTCATGGACTACGTTTAAAAGGTTTGCTTATGTGAATGTGTGCACACTCACTTCACAGACGCTTCACACATAACACTCACTTCACATACGCTTACACATAAAGGTGGCGGTGCCGCTGGATTAATTTATTGCCATATCACTGCGTGACACGTCCTACTACACGTTGCCACACATACACACACATACCGTACTGCGCTTGGTTGTTTTGCGAGTAATTAAATAATTATTGAGGCCCCTCGCAATAAGTCAAGCCGAAAATAAATAAAGTTTTTTCAGGCCTCGCAATACTTAAACTTTTTAATGCGGTAGTTTCTGGGTCCCCCCAATGGAACCCCATCGCCCTAAGGGGCAAGCATCACTATTTGACCTAGGTTGCACCAAACGGAAGCGCACAGAGGACGATGTTACCGCTCGGGAGCTCATCATCCGCCTCAGGCCTGATGTGCAGCAGGCAGTAGCAGCCAGGGATGCAGCCATTGCAGCCAGCATTGCATCCCGCCCTGCCCCAGTTAAGAGGCCTGTGGGGAGGCCTAAGGTGCTTGCACCATTGGGGGTGCAAGCCCCTCCAGGAGAGAGGCATGTGTGGGCAGAGCTGCGATGCATGCAACTCAGGTGGAGTGGGGGGGAGCATGCATCAGGTGCGCTTGCATCTGCACTTCACAGCAATAGCAACAGCAGCAACAGCAGCAGCAGAACCCCAGAAGCTGAAGAAGCAGGCAGTGTGGGTTAGGATGCACCTGCAGGGTCGCAGGGGGAGGGAGAGGGTGGTGCTGTCTTTGAGAGCAAAGTCCCTTCCCCCTCAGAAAGAAGTCCCCAAATTCGCAAAGTTCGCAAATTTCCTTAACTTTTCAGGGGCCTCGCAAAAGCTTAATGCTCGCAAATTAATTATTCTGATTATTTTGGCACCTCGCAAAAAGTAGGCCTCGCAATACTAAAAGCGCAGTACGGTACACATAAACATACTCACATACACATACGCACAACGCACACGTTGACATACACACACATAAACATAGTCACATACACATACGCACAACGCACACGTTGACACACACACACATATACATTAACATACTTACATACACATACGCACAACGCACACGTTGACATACACAGACATACACACCGACAAACACACACAAACACACACACACACTTTTCAACTTTATGACATAGTTACGAACATAAAATTTGCAGCTGTTGCCAGTCACCTCCGTTGCTTTCCTTACTGACTACATAAGCATTCGTGTCTTCCCAACACACACACACACACACACACACACACACACACACACACACACACACACACACACACACACATACAGGGGAGTTGCAGTGCCGCTGGTCAACTCCTTTGCCATCCCTGACCACATCTTGCGTGCGCCCATTGGTCTTGCTGGGTCGGGCGTGTCTGATATGTACAAAGAGTACCTCTTGGCAGCCGGCTTTGATGTGTAGGGATTCGCATGCCGCAAGCGTGCACAAGCTGCAGGAGTGTGTATGTGTGTGTGTGTGTGTGCGTGCGTGTGGGAGTGCCTGCACATGCTGCTGTGGGAGTGTCCGACGTGTAACTTTGCCAGGCAGAGGCAAGCAACTACTGGCAGCCGGCTTTGATGTGTAGGGATGCGCATGCCGCAATCGTGCACAAGCTGCAGGAGTGTGTATGTGTGTGTGTGTGCGTGCGTGTGGGAGTGCCTGCACATGCTGCTGTGGGAGTGTCCATCATGTGAATTTGCCAGGCAGAGGCAAGCATCTACTAGCAGCCGGCTTTGATGTGAGTGTGGGCATGCACATGCTGCCGGAGTGCGCGTGTCGCTGGAATGTATCGCTATGCTGGTAAATGCTTACGCTAATGTATTGCTATGCACATGCTGCTGTGGGAGGGGGTGTCAGACATGTGTCGTATGGAAGCATCTTCTGGCAGCTGGCTTTTTACTTCAAGGATTATATGTGCAGCTGCGGTGCTCAGGTGGGACTGAATGCTTTGGTTTCTTTTGATGGCTTGGGTAGGAGCCAAGCATCTTGTCACTTGCAACAAGATGACCAGAGATGTGTGTGTGTGTGTGGTAATTAGACAGCGGTTGGGTATGGAGTTTGTAGGGAGTGTGGGTATTAAGATATTGAGGTATTTAGACTGCGGTCAGGTATGGAGTTTGTAGGGAGTGTGGGTATTAAGAGAATGAGGTATTTAGACTGCGGTCAGGTATGGAGTTTGTAGGGAGCGTGGGGGAAATAACAGGACGAAGCAATGCTTTGAACCGTGTCGCACATTATCGTTCCATTGATCTGTGCCCCCTCCCTCTTAGTAGAAACATATCAGGACATTCTGTAGAGCAGCTCATGGCGGATTAGATCGCGCATGATGATAGTTTGGATTCGTGAGTGTTGTGAACGCTTTTATAGAGGATTGATTCCGTTTGAGGAATTAATGGTACTTGGTGCCCTTCCCGTTTTCCTGATGTGGGGAGTTTCAGGGCACCCAGATAGCAATTTGCATTTGTAAGTGGTCGTGGGGAAAGGTGTCACTGCGCATAGGTCCTTTCTTTTTATTATAATCTTATAAAAAATCTTATAAAAATCTTATAAAAAATATTATCCGTCCTTACACCAAGATCTTGGTGTAGTGTTGCTCTATAGCTAGAGCCACAGCGTTAAGTGGTGGGTAGTGCTCTTGTGTGCGCGTGTTTACATGTTAGTTATAAGGACCCCATCAAAGCCCTTCTTATCAGTAACCAGTAGCAGGGGTCTTTCAAGACTGTTCTTGCGATGCGTTCCTCGTCTTCTTTCCTGCTTCCTTAAGCGATTAATCCTCCAATACTTTTCCCTACCAAATCGTGACGTGCAAGTCAACAATCTGTATCAAAATGTATCCTCTGCTTCATGCTCATTTATATCAATCTGTATCAAAAACCTTGTGCTCTTTTTGTGTGGTGTGCTAGCATCTTCTCTTTTGCCTTTTGTCTAGCTGCTATGTTTTTTTTGCTTACCCTGTATTCTGGATGCTGCTCTGACACTGCGCAGAGTAATGTACCTTTCTCTGTCATTCTATTGTGAGGCCTATTGCCCTCTGGTTTTGCTCTTGTCATTCTAGCTGAGCACAACAAGTGCATCCTTAGCTCTCTGTCCTTTCTTGCAGCAATTGTTGTAAATCTGCCTCAACGTAGGGTACCTTTCTTGAGATTAAAGTCCCTCTTCGTTTGTCCATAGACCATACAGTTAGATTTACGTTATTTACATGTAAATGCCATGGGAGTACCTTCAGCCAGGCGGTTTGGCATATCACCCTGTGGCTGGTCCTGGCCAGTCAACATAAATTTCATTGGCAGTCAACAATAAATTAACAAAGGGCATACATATTTACATATTTACAGGTTAAGCCATCAGAAAGTGCGACTGCTAGGCTGTGTCAAAAGGCATACAGTTAAGAACTTGAACTCGAAAATGGGAATATGAACAAGAATTGCAAGTAGTGAGCACTGTTTGGCTCAAAACCTTGAGGGTTAATTTGATATAAAAGTTTACAGATAAAGCCATCCGCCAGTGAGGGTTGGCAGAGCCTGATGTAATGGTTACAATGGTTACAATGGGGGGTGACCTTCAGCCAGGTAGTTGGAGCCTGATGTAAGGCCTTCTGCTGCTAGTTAGAAGGAGAAGGTAGTGGTGTCACACCAGACCATGTTTGATGTTCCAGCCCCTCTCGTTGTGCATGTGCTACTCCTCACACAGTTTGAGAATTGACCATGAACTAATTGCTTTTTATGAGCAGGCTAGCTATCGCACTTATTGACTGAAGGCTTTCTTTTTGTGAACCTTACAAAGGTTTACAAAGGGTGTAACCGGCAGCTATGAATGTTAGTTTAGTTTAGTTTGGATTACGAAGGCCTCCAGCCTGGCATGGCTGCTCAACCTATAGGTCCCAACAAATAAATCAATAAAAAAGATCGACAGCTGCACTAATAACAAAGGGGGTAACCGGCAGCCATGAATGTTAGGCTGGTGGCACGCTGGTGGGCTTTTTTTGCTGGTCTCAGCCAGCGAAAATTATGATGGTATTCTGGTGAACAGCTAGTGTAAAGTCTCCCTGTGTTTGTGAACCTTACAAGTGAAATTTACGTGTTATAACATTTCAACCCCATTTCTTGTTGTCTCTAGACTTTTAGCTCACTGTCCTCCTTTTTTCTTGTCTCCCTCATATTGGGCTCGTAATGTTGGGAGTGACGTGCTGGCGCAGGTGCGCTTCTGTCAGGGTAATCTTTATTCTCTTGAGCTGTGTTTGGAGTTGGTTTTGGCGCGCCAGTCATCATCGCAATGGCCGAGCTACTTTCGTCTTGTCTAACCCTTAGCTTCCCTTGGTTTTATGTTGTGTGCCTCGAGGTTGTGTAGCTAGACGTGCTTTCAGCTCGTTGCCTTTGCAACCTTACTAGCCCTGTTTCCCTAGGAAAAATGAAAAAGAAAAGAAAAGACTCCGCTGGTAGTGATGACACAGCCATCATGATTTAAGGGAGGGGGCTACATAGGTGCCCGCACCAGGCAACCCCCTACCGCGTAAACAAATAAAAAGAAATTAACGTGGGTCAGGGGGGTTGTATGCCATAGCACCCAGACCCAAACCTTGACTGTTGTTGCTTTTGTTATATTGCAGTGCACACCTTGTTTTTATGAGTGCAGATGCATGTCTGATGGAGTGTTCATTCAGTTTGTGTGTAAGGTTTTTTATCTTATGGCAATCCAGATTAAGTTCTGCCAGAGGTTTGTCTGTATTGTATATGAGGTTTGACTATATTGTATATAGTCCCCATAGCTCGAACGAGAATCACGTGGAGCTTGACTTCCCTATATCCTTGTCTGTTTAGGTTGGCAATAAGCACGCTGTGCTGTGCTTTTGCTTTTTGGAGTTGGGGATGAGGCCTAGTGTCCTCACAAAATTTAAACTCAATCAGGTGAACCTCCCACTGTTATGGATTCAGTTTCTTGTCTTTAGCAAGCCGCTGAAAATTTGAGTTGCGGGTGGTTACGCGAGAGGAGCACACAGTGCTAGGTAAGATTAGGATGGCGTCAGGACAAGAAGAGGCTTTTAAAGCATGTGCTGTTTAGTTTTGGTAGCAGCCAAGAGGGCAGTGTTTTTTGGCAGTGATTCTCAGATCTAGGCCTTGTTCTGATAATGTATCTGCGCTACCTACATCAGTGTAGGCAATTTGGTTGGCACCGCATGGTCCCTTTTGTAGGGCTTGGACAATCAGCACACTTGCCATATTATGGCGTTTCATAATCATGTTCCTCATTTTAGTGTGTTGGCAACCTAAGAGTATGTGAAGCGCATCATCAGTGCAAGGTCAGATGGGGCAGTTTGCATTGGGAGAGAAGCCGTGTTTCTGATTAAAAATTTTACCAGTGCGGTACCTCATAACATTATGCTTTTCGTAGAATTTGAGATTACAATTGTTCCAGAAAGCATTTGTGGCTTGTTTATTGACCAAAGGTCTAAGGTCCTTCCTGTAGTTGTAATACCCTGTGTCTGTTTTGACACTCCCCAGTCTGTGTGATTTGCACATTTCTGTTTTCAGCTTGGCCTTTAAATCAGAGAGTGCACGAAGCCTAGGTATAGTTGCCCCTCTTCAATTTCTTAAGCCGCAAGCCAATAAAGGTGTGTGTATGCATTGCCATCTGGAGCTGCAGGCTGAAAGTGCACGTCATGACCTCTGTCATGTAAGGCAGAGAGTTTGGCAGTTGCATCCTCTGCAAATTAATTTCCGACAATGCCACAATGGGCTTTCACTTTATAGAAGCAGATAGGTCCTGGTGAAGCATACATCATAGATACAATTTGTTCTAGCAGATTTGAGTGTATATGGGCTCGTTGCATTTCAGGGAAGAGTAGCTGTTTTCTAATTTGGCTTAGGGAGCATGCACTGTCCGTTGCAATCTTGGTATACCTATAAGTAAGCGCTGCTGCAATCCCTGTGAGCTCAGCTCTATTGATGGTGTTTATCAATGCCACGCCTCCTGAGTTCACATAACAGTCAGCTTTGGTTTGAGAGCAGTATACCGCTGCGCCTATAAAGTTTCCGGCCTTGCCTATGCAGCTTTTGTCAGTGTTAGCCCATAATTTCCAATTGGGGCACTTCACCTAAACCCTAAACCCTAAACCTAAACCCTAAACCTAAACCCTAAACCCTAACTCGAACTGCTTGCTTATCGTCCCATGGTTGAAGATGCACATTAGCGTTTTGGCCTCTTTCCTGGCCAGTGATGTCCTTTCCCTCCTGTTTCCCTAAATGCTGTTATGAACTAGGCACCTAGGTAAGTACACGGCTTTGTGTGTCTGATTGTATATCTCTTTCCCTTAATCAATGCTAGGTGTGTTGCTTACCACTACAAGCGTAGCCTTTTTTTCTTTACACGGCTTTGTTTCTTTCCCATGCTTCACCTTCATGTACACGTTTTGCCCTTGCCATCAACCTGTTAGTTTGCCCCCCCTACTACATTTTTCTACTTCTTCAAGCCTGCCTCTCTTGCTTCCGTTTTATTTCGCAACTTTTGGTTTCATCCTCGTAGTAGGAAGTTTGCTATCTTCCCTTTGACCTGTTTACCATGCCAAAATCAAATATTCGCCTCCCTCATTTTTGATATCCTCAGTGCGACAGTCCATGTTTTCACTGTGCCCAAAACAAATAAATGATCCCCTTCTTTGATTTAATGCGGTCGGCTGTTCCTGATGCTTGATTGATTAACCTAATGGTTTTATTCAGTGCTGCAGTGTCACAAACAACATTGTGCCTGTTCACCAGCCAATTGCCATCAGCCAGAGTCTCGGGCTGTAGGCCATTCTTGTAACCCCTTGCCTGTTCCCCCTTCACAATGTTTTTAGGGTGCTACAAGTTTGTGGTGCTACAACAAACACTCCTCACAATTCGACTGATTACATACGCAGCCTAGCAGTCACACTGTTTGACTGATGGTCTGATCCACGACCTTACCTATTAACATAAGCCAGCATGACAGAAGTGCATCTTTCAGACACACCTGGACACGCAAATAGCCCTATACACTTTAAACACCACGTCCAGAATTTTCTCACAAAACAAAATTAATTGAATGAGCAGATAGACTACTCTTCAATACAATCAAGGAAAACAAGCCATTCAGGCAAAAAGCAAGGGACTGCTTGACACGCCCAACCAAGCAATCCAGGTAGCTTCAAAAACCATTCCGTTTGTTGACATTGTTTGAGCTATTCGTAAAAAGCAGGATGTCACTGACGGAGCATTCCAATATCCGATTTGCAGGACAGGAGGCACCCAAGTAGGCCGAACAGTTTCCGAGCCTGCTCACACCAACGCACGGCACAACCTTGCAGCAGTGACAAAAAAAACAGGATGTGCGATACAGACGTCTGCCTGTCGTTTCTGAGCCTGCTCACACCAACGCACGACACAACCTTGCAGCAGTAGTAAAACTAGGATGTGTGATACAGACGTCCGTCCGTCGTTTCTGAGCCAGCTCACACCAACGCACGGTACAACCTGTTTGCTTGCGTCAGTGGGCCCAAAGCTAACACACACACACACACACACACACACACACACACACACACGGCACAGCCACACAAAAAAGCTGCGAGCTCAGGCTTCAGCTACCGCACGACACAGCCTTGCAGCAGTGCTCCTCGCTTCTCTGATCTCCCACGGCTCCGCTGGTTGACCCCCACCACTACCACCACCACCAACCGCCTCTGCAAACCCAGTCTTCTCTACATAAAAACCACCACTCTGCCGCTCCTCCTCCTCCTCCTCCTCCTTCTCCTCCTCTCCATCTCCTCCCCCTTGCACCCCAATGTCCCCACCCTTCTGCCCAGATGCAGCCACACCCACACCCACACCCACACCCACACCCACACCCACACCCGCACCCGCACCACTGGCAGCACCAGCACCAGGGCCTGTGTGAGCAACCCCATTATCACCAGCACCGTTAGCAGCACGTAGAGCCTGACGTGGCCATCCAAACAGTGACACGTCGGGAGGTAGCACAGCCGCGTAGCGCTGCAGGAACCCGTCCCACCAGTCATGCGAGGGCTGCCATGTGTCGCTCACACTCTCAATCATCCATAGGAGGGCCAGGGCACCTGTGTGTGTGTGTGTGCGTGTGTGTGTGCGTGTGTGTGTGTGTGTGCGTGTGTGTGTGTGCGTGTGTGTGTGTGTGCGTGTGTGTGCGTGTGTGTGTGTGTGTGTGTGTGTGTGTGTGTGTGTGTGTGTGTGTGTGTTTGTGTGTGTGTATGAGTGCGTGCGTGTGTGCACACTTTCGGGCATTGTGAGGGGTTGCTAGGAACCAGGCAGCGTGCACCATAAAGGGTGTGTGCGTGTGCGTATGTATGTGTGAGAGTGTGTATGTATGTGTGTACCACACA
>Ga0307947_1001721_pt1:15000-17443 | contig 17443 bp, 21 predicted proteins | sample OrgLakmetagen232_FD_201840 | JGI IMG/M metagenome (GOLD analysis project Ga0307947, IMG submission 201840) | Saline water microbial communities from Organic Lake, Antarctica - #232 | ecosystem: Environmental > Aquatic > Non-marine Saline and Alkaline > Saline | place: Antarctica...
ATGCCACACCGTGGTTTATGTCACATCGTGGTGTATGTCACATCGTGGTTTATGTCACATCGTGGTTTATGTCACATCGTGGTTTATGTCACATCGTGGTGTATGTCACATCGTGGTGTATGTCACATCATGGTGTATGTCACATCGTGGTTTATGTCACATCGTGGTTTATGTCACATCGTGGTGTATGTCACATCGTGGCTTATGTCACATCGTGGTGTATGTCACATCGTGGTGTATGTCACATCGTGGTGTATGTCACATCGTGGTTTGTCACATCGTGGTTTATGTCACATCGTGGTGTATGTCACATCGTGGTTTGTGTCACATCGTGGTTTATGTCACATCGTGGTTTATGTCACATCGTGGTGTATGTCACATCGTGGTTTGTCACATCGTGGTTTATGTCACATCGTGGTGTATGTCACATCGTGGTGTATGTCACATTGCGGTAGCTTCACAGCACTGATGCACAAAGCACACACACTGAACGCACACTAATGTCACATCGTGGTAATGAACACACACTAATGTAATGTAGCGTGTGGTAATGAACACACGCTAATGAACAAACATTAATGTCACATTGCGGTAGCTTCAAAGCACTGATGCACAAAGCACACACACTGAACACACACACTAGACACACACAAACCCACTGCCCACATACAAAAAATGCACATTTTTAGGGTTGGCCCGAACCATATATATACGATGCATATACGTTATTTTTGGCTGGGAAATCACCAAATATACGGTCATATACGGTGTAAATATACAGTTTTGGCCAACCCTACACATGTAGGCACACGCAAGCGCACTCCTCTGATACAATAAATACACAATTCTAAACAAATGCAACCATTTTCTAAGTACAAAAACACACATTTTGAACACACGCAACCCCACACCCCAGATACCAAAACACGCACTCAGAACACATGCAACTCCACTCCCAGATACAAAAATGCACATTTTAGGCACATGCAATTGCACTACCCGGACAAAAATGCACGTACAATATCAGAGGGGGGACACTGAGGCCCAAAATGGTTCGGTTTTTGCGTGCTCCCAGGGTACGGGCCCCTTAACTTGCAGGTTTCAAGCTCAGCTTTGATATGCATTTCAAAGCAGTTTGGCATGAAACCTGCAAGTTAGGGGGCCCATACCTAATTGGCTGCAGCGTGAACCTTACTTTTTGAGCAGCCATATGCTTGCTGTATCTGACCAGCCAGCGCACCAAACCTGGTGATTTATAGTGTTTTGAAGTCCTTGTAATAAATAAAGATCATTGCAAGAGAAATGGGACAAAAAGGCTAAGTGGTTGGCGAGATATGCAAATTTATGTGCCATTCCCCCTGGAAAGCACCCATCTAGGGTACAGGTGCACGACGTGTGCTTTTAGTCCTGTCATTCTGTACGCAGGGCGACTTGTCTAGATCTGAGCACATGCTCGGGTAGCTTATAAAGACAGCATCAGTTTGAAGCTAGGTTGGGTCCAATTTGATGAAGTGACGTGTGAGTATTTGCACCTTTCATGCCAAAAGGAGCATGTTTTGGCTTTTGCCCAGTGTCCCCCCTCTGGTACGATGTCGAGCATTCAAGCCGCAGCAAACCCAACACACGCAACAACCACTCAAACACACATAGACACACACATAGACACACATAGAGACACACACATCGACGCACACACAGACACACATAGACACACACATCGACGCATGCACACACACACACACAAACACACACATACAGAGGCATACACATAGACACACATAGAGACACACACATTGACGCACACACACACACACACACACACACACACACACACACACACACACACACACACACACACGCCCGCGCGCAATATCATACCCCCACCCCCACCTCCACCCACCTGAGGAAGGAAACAAAAGGGGCCTTGCAGGCTTAGGAGGCGAGTGTTGGGTCCCAGCGCCGCCACTCCTCTGATTGTTTTCAACTGTATTGCCCAGCGCGGGCTGCCTCGCCACAATAGGAGGGTGGAGCAAGGCCAAAGAGTCCGCAGCAGTTGCGAAGAGGTGGGCTAGGAGCGAAGGGGCAAAGAGCGCAGAAGGGGCGGTGCCAAGGGCGAGCGCGTCCATGCGTGCCTCGGCAGTCGCACGCTGCACGTATTGTGTGTGCTTGTGTGCGTGTGCGTGTGTGTACGTGTGTAAACCAATGAGTGTGTATGTATGATTGTGTGAGCGGTGCTGAGGGCGAGCGCGTCCATGCGTGCCTCGGCGGTCGCACGCTGCACGTATTGTGTGTGCTTATATGTGTGTGCGCGTGTGTGTGTACGTGTGTATACAGATGATTGTGTATGTATGAATGTGTGAGCAGTGCTGAGGGCGAGCGCGTCCATGCGTGCCTCGGCGGTCGCACGCTGCACGTATTGTGTGTGCTTGTGTGCTTGTGTGCG
>Ga0307947_1001722_pt1 | contig 17442 bp, 19 predicted proteins | sample OrgLakmetagen232_FD_201840 | JGI IMG/M metagenome (GOLD analysis project Ga0307947, IMG submission 201840) | Saline water microbial communities from Organic Lake, Antarctica - #232 | ecosystem: Environmental > Aquatic > Non-marine Saline and Alkaline > Saline | place: Antarctica: Organic Lake...
GAACATCTAGTCAGACTTCGCACACAGCAACAGCTTATCTTCCCACCTCAGTTTGAGGATGGCCCAGCTCGTTTGAGGACCTTTATGAACCAACCTGATATTTTTGGTGTTGCCTCTTTTGTAGCTGGTGTGTGTGAAGTGCCTAGCCCTGTTCCCTTGATTTTTCTAGCGTTTTTTGGTTTGTTACAGGCTTTTTTCCAAGCTTCCGCTCAGATGCCCACCAGAGGCATATATAGCTTTGTAACCTTACCTTGCCTTATGCTGTAACAACAAGTACTTTTTTAGTTGACCGACCAGAGTCTTCACTTCAATCTTTGCATGTATGAACAAGAAGTGATGACAGCAGTGGTGGTGAGAGCTTCTGTACTCAAACCTCCTAACAATCCTCAATGAGGAATTCTGGCGCCCAGTTACTCTTTGCTTGTGGCGTAAGGGGCTGGTAAGTGCTGGCACCTAGCGCGTCGTAGCTTTCGGCAGTTTTAGAGGCATTGCACCAATCCTTGTGCACACTTTTTCATTACAATCACATCTGCTCAACTACGTTGAATTTATTGTTGTTAAACTCATGGGTGGTCACAAGTACTTCCTATAATATTTATCCTTCTACACACCTAGTGCAAACATGACCATGGTCAACCATGTCGACACCAAGCCATCCAGGCAATCACTCGCTTTTGATTGCCTTATAGATGTGCCTCACGAACAGGAGCGACGCACGCCACCCAATCGTTCCCAGCATGAGGAAAAATCCAAAGCATACCATGGCCATGTATCCGAAGAAGAAGCTTGCCTGCAGCAAAATAATGTGCGCACATGTCAATGCTTGAAGACAATTTGATCAGGCTTGTGCGTGGAGGCACATGGTTGCAGTGTTTTATATGTAGTATACACTGGACGTTTATGGAAGTGGCCTGAAAACATGAAGCATGCTTGAGAAAGTGTGTGTAGTAGACCTAGCCATCACCATCAACTTCACATTCCGATCCCATCATGACTCCCTATAATGACATCCAGCGGCTAGCAGCTTGCCAGTTAAAATCACCCGTGTCATTAGCATGTACCAATTATAAGCAAACACCCAAAATCCAGAAGCTGATGAAGGAGCAATTTCGAAATCGTGCTCACACCAGACAGAGGCGCCCGACCAAATGAATGCGCACGTCAGCCTGCATGAAACCTGACACGTCAACAAATACACGATGGCAACAAAACCTGAGCACACCATACCTGCATGAATCCTGACATGTCGGAGCGGCAGCAGTAGTAGTAGAAGCAGTAGCCGTACACAAAGATTCCGGTAGCACCACCACACAGGAAGGAGCGCCACCACCAGTGGTGGTCTTCAACTGCCAACTGCAAGCAAAAGAGGAGTGGCAGAGGTGCATGAAGCGGATGCATGCGTGCAAGCTGATATGGAGGAAAGAGCGCCACCACCAGTGATGGCTTTTGCAAGTCAGCTCTGAGGAAGGAGAGAGGGATCAAGGGTGGTGATAGGGTAAAAGGCACAGCTTTTGTAGGAAAAGAGTCGAGGAAGGGTGATAATGCCATGGTCACAGAACCATGGTCATAGAATTATGGTCACAGAACACAAGACCACCAGGACGCGGGGAGCGAATGGCACAGGGGGCAGCCAGAGCAACTTTTCATGACAACAAGCCACCAGCAAACGGAAGGGAACCTTGTAGATGCCACATCACCCAGCATAGAGGTTCACACATATATGAATATATGAATGCCAGTCTAGGAAATGCTTCAGCCAGCTATAAGCACAGCGTTGGCTGCTAGCTAGCTGATACAATAGTGCACAGGCTTCTTTTCAGAAAGAACACTGGTGCCGTCTATGCCAGCAAAAGCAAGTGCGCAAGCAAGGACACACACACACACACGCACACGCACACGTACACACACGCACACACACGCACACGCACACACTTGCGCCTCCCCCCCCTCCAAAACAAACCTGGAAGTATGTGAGAGCGATGGTGATGAAGGCCGTGACGATGATCAGGATGATGTACACGATGAACAGGATGGACCAGATGATGTACACCTACATGAAGGGGAAAAGTTAGGTTTAATCTGCCTGCAAAATTAGGGCATGGCCCTTCCACGGGTGACTGTGAGGTATTGAGGTAATTCTACAAGTATTATGTCTAGCGTATTCTCCCCTTGCATCAACATTCCTTGTTCCTCCTGTTGCTTTACAATCTTAATTGCAGCCACTGTCAGCCTTGCATTCACGAGTTGAGGTAGGGCCAAATGGTGTCAGCCACCACAAAGCATGTCGGCCTTGATTATAGATGTCAGTGTGCTGAAGCCTGCCAATGATGGCCGTCAAACGAGCTCTATACCTTCCTGTTGCTTTGACCCCTCTCTTATAACAAAACCCTGCCCTCTTGGACCCCACCACACAAGAACAAATGTGGTGCACTCTGGTACAGACAGTCGTGAACCAGATACGTGCAGCCACAAACGCGGTACAAGAAAACCTAAAATTATATTTAGTTTTGCAAATCCGCACCAAATCCGCACCCCTTTCAATATTATTATCCTATCCGCACACACCTGCAGGGCCAAACAACCCCTGATGTGGCCCTAGACCTTACCATTGCTTCATAACATGCATGGAAGTTTACTTTTGCAAAAGATATTGACCACAGGGTGGGCTGTTGCCGCCCTCTGTATGCAATTATGAGCCTGGCAGGTTGGTACCCAAGCACGAGTCATCAAACTGCTCAAAAAACTGACATCAGTCGACTGCACTCTAGTTGCATGTCAAAGCTCATTCCAAGTTCTTGTTCCAACTCTGTGTTTGCGCGCAACTCGCACAACTTGTGCTTGCATCCTAATCATTACACAATCTAGTCCTCTCCCTCCTCATCCCCACTGCCCTCCCCCTTGCTCTCTTCCTCGCTGCCCACCTTCCCTCGCTCGCACTGCTCTCCCCCTCATCCTTGCTGTCATCCTCCAAGTAATAAATGAAATCGCTCAAAAATAATCCGCACCCAATCCGCAGCCCCAAAATATTTACTTAAATCCCTGTCCGCAGTTAGCCGCACCTTTAAAAAACAACATTTTGCGGCGTGATATTTTCTCTATACGGTAGTACATTATAAGGTCAGGCCATTTGTGGCAAACAAGCGTGTCATAAACCGTAAACTACAGGCCTTGTGCCGGGATGATGAGCCCCTTGCTACTGCCAGTCACTGCGCTGATGCAAATATGGGGTATCAAACACAAGCCCCTTCTACCAAACAGCCTGCAGAACCCACCCTTGATCTTGAATTATAAACAGGCACACAAGTTTATAATTCATCGCAAATGCAGGCAACGGCAACACATAGGTGCAAGAAGTGTGTCAATGCGCAGCATTGGCCGCTCACACTGCGCAATTGGCAAGCAGTCTGCAGCACTCACCTTGTGGCCCCACACGGAGGCAAAAATGTAGTACAGCTCAACGTAGATGGCAGAGAACGGCAGGAAGCCAGCCATCAACATCTGAGGCACTGTGGTGCGATACCAAGGTAGCTGGGGCACCTCACGTGGGTACTTGTTGGTGCGGCAGGGGGCGTTGAAGTCGGTCCTGAGAGGGTGCAATATTGTACCAGTCATAGAAGGGGATGGACTCTTGTTGCCAGCAGTGTACCAAATTCCCAACCACACACACACACACACACACACACATACACATACACACACATACACATACACACACATACACGCACACACAAATACACACACCTGTTGTTCTTGCCAGCAATGCCACCAATTACGGTGAGCGGGATGGTGACTAGACCCCATATGATGACCATGATGACGATGGTGCCAAACGGCAGCGCGGCGGTGGACTGCAAGGCCATTGAAATACAGGCGAGGGATGACAAGTTATCTCCCAAACACATGGCGACAACGTTGCCGAGCACAGTACAGCAGCTGACAGTCAGGACTACGCTGTTGCGAAGAAGGAAAGTTGTTTTGGTCCATTGTTATGAAGGCGATGTTGCAACAATCGTGACAATGATGGCACTAGGAGAAGTGTGGACCGTCTTGGTTCGGATGGCGATGACTCCAGTCTGGCCTCATGTGATACAACCTGACACTAAGCAGTGCCTTGATGTCTGTATGTATGCATGCGTGTGTGCAAGTGTGAAATCACATGACTTGGGGCTGGCGCAAGTTTATGTGTGTATTAATTTGTCGTACTTTGCACCCTGCCAGCATTGATATCTCAGTTTTGGCCATTCCTATGCAGGGACACAAAACTGTCCAGGCACTACGCATCCATTATTAAGGCAACCACCAGGCATTACGGGATCAATCACCAGACAAAACAAGATCAATCCTCAGGATTTGTAGCAAAACAAGCTCCTATGTTCAAATCCCACCTCAACCTTTGATCACAGTGTGCAGCCGAAACGTGCGAGCGAGGACATTCCAACCAAAACATGAGGACATTCCAACCAAGACGTGGAACATTTCAACCAAAACGTGCGAGCGAGGACATTCCAAGCATCGCTGCAAACACCAAGCAACTTCCCACATCCCACGCTCTCATTTTAAGCGATGGCAGCTATTACAATATTACAATGGTGCAAGCTCGAAAGCACACAAATGTACGACGCGGCCACAAACCACCAAGGATTCCTCCTCTCAACCTGTCAACAATGACAGGCCGATGCTAACAGGCCTCTCTACAGAAGTCCAGGGGTAGCCCTACACAGCAACACAGACCACAGACAGTGCGCGTATATGGTGTTGCATCCTCTCTCTCTCTCTCTCTTTCTCTCTCTCTCTCTCTCTCTCTCTCTCTCTCCTCTCTCCTCTCACCCTGTAAGCGATGGCCACCGTGTTGAGCAGCCCGAACATGATGAAGAAGGGGCCACAGTAGATGAAGCAGGTCATCAGGATGTTGCGTACCCACAGCTCACCCTCCATCTGTGGTGAGGAAAATGTGTGTGTATGCTTCCTTTTGTGCAAGTATGTGTGTGTTGTGTGTGGTTGTGTATATTGTGGGTAATTGAGTATGATGGCCCCTGAACGGAGTATCATTGCTGCACAAATTGCAACATCCTAAAGCGATCTCAAAGAGCGTGCAGACCGAGATTGAGACCTGCACATCTCTTGTGCGCTGCCTAAGTTCTGGCTAGGGTTGCTGGAACTTGGGATGTGGGTGTGGGTGTGGGTGTGGCTAAGTTCTGGCTAGGGTTGCTGAAAGGTGCAGCACAAGGAGGCGGCAATGCATGCTGTGAGGGCTGACAAGACAACGTGACGGAGTCGTACATGTGGATGCAGTTTCTGACCTGAGCCTAGCTTACCTGCTTGTAATAGGAGGCTGCCACGTAGCCTGCAATACATGCTGTGAGGGCGTACAGCACGATGATGGCGGAGTAGAGCGCTCCTCTGTTGTAGGGGTAGAACACACCCACGAGCGCCAGCCCGAAGATGAAGAGGGACAGGTAAAAGATCTGGGCACAGGCAGCGTAGCGTGTGTGTGGGTGTGTACATGTGTTTTTATGTGAGTGTGTGTGTATGTGTGTGTTTGTGGTTGTGCGTGCATGGTGTTGGGTGATCAAGCACACGCCATAACAATTAACAATAGGTGCAGGGGTCTGTGCCTGTTGGCAGCGTATAATTTACGTACAATTGTCAAGTTTTACGTTGCAGAGCTCAGCCAGTGGATACGCTGCAGACTTAAGCCAGCACGCACGTTTAGCCGGAGAAAGCCTTGGAAACCACATATACATGAGGTTGGCCAGAACCGTACATCTACACCGTATATGACCGTATATTTGGTGATTTCCCTGCCAAAGATACCGCACATATTTCCCAGCCCTACGTATGCACGCACACAGTAGTGTACACGTGTACACACACCTGGGTACCAGTGCCGATGAATGCACAGAAGAGGTTCACGTTCGGGGGGAAGCGGAACACATCACCATGGACAAACTTCCACCCAGCTTCCTCCTCATCCAGGCCAGAGGCTGCTTGCAAGTGTGGTGCGTGTGTGTGTACGTGCGGAAAGTTACGCAAGCTTGTTTTCCTATTCCAGCCATCAAGCTGTTTTCTGCCGGAGGCAGGCCACATTAGGAGCCATAAACCAAAACGTAAGACCTTAAACTGTAAGCCAGCTGTGTTGCAGAATTGTACACGCATCTTTTCACAAGTACTCAAGCTTTTGCATTTGCACCTTTAGCAGGAGCTGACTAAATATAAGTCCCACACCTGCCTGTCTAAAACAAAAAGCCCTGGTTCCCAGTTTAGCAAAACGGACTTGCCCAGCTCTAAATATTCAAATACACAAGCGCATACTGCAGGGGGGCGTTGAAAGTACACTCACGATCGTCACGAGAATACTTGATGAAGTCCGCCTTGAGCACGCGCATGAGGATGGTGGCCAGAAAACCCGTCAGCAGCAGCACAGTGACGCAGGAGTTGATGATGGAGAACCAGTGGATCTGTGCGCAGGAGGGGCGGCAATGGGTAAACATTTGTTGTGTGGTGGTGTGTGCACAAAGCAAGCTTGGTGTAAATGGGGTGTGTGTGTGTATGTGAGACATTTGCAAACCGGTGAGAAGCAGCACAGGCACTCAGGAGGGGCGGCATTGAGTCAACAATTGTGGTGTGGTGGTGTGGGCACGAGGCAAGCTTGGTGGCCAGGAAGCCAGCAGCACAAACAGCACGGTGACCGGGTGGCTAGGCGAGCGATAGAATGAAAGCATTTAAGCGTGTGACTACTGCTAGTGAGGTCACATGGGTGTGTATGTGCGTGTGAGTGTGTGCGCGTGCGTGTATGAGAGTGTGTGTGTGTGTGTGTGTGTGTGTGTGTGTGTGTGTGTGTGCGAGTATGTCTGTGAGTGAGTGTGCGTGCGTGCATGAGTGTGTATGTGTGCAAGTGTGTGTAAGCACGTGTGTGTGTGCGTGTGTGTGTGTGTGTGTGTGTGTGAGAGTGTGTTTGTGTGTGTATGCGCGTTCATGAATGCACATGTGTGTGTGTGTGTGTTTGTGTGTGTGTGTGTACGTGTGTGTGTACGTGTGTGTGTGTGTGTGTACGTGTGTGTGTGTACGTGCGTGTGTGTACGTGTGTGTGTGTATGTGTGTGTGTACGTGTGTGTGTACGTGTGTGTGTACGTGTGCGTGTACGTGTGCAAGTGTGTGTAAGCACGTGTGTGTGCATGTGAGAGTGTGCTTGTGTGTGTATGCGGGTTCATGAAAGCACATGTGTGTGTGTGTGTGTGTGTGTGTGTGTGTGTGTGTGTGTGTGTGTGTGTGTGTGTCCGACACCCCACCTCGAGGTGAATGGGATTAAGAGGGAACTTCTCGTAGCGCTGCAAGCGGTTCTCGAAAGAGGTGTCCGTGGGGGACCACCGCACGGAGTACGTGAACTTGGCGTTCACCTCCCTGTTCGCGTCCGAAATGTCCACGGCCTGGTTGGGGTCCGTCGACACGCTGATCTCGATGACGTGATTGTCATTGTACTTGATGTCGAAATCAATGTGCGTGAACACGTAGTACCTGAGTTTGCCGAGCGAGGGAGAGACAGAGGTCGGTCAACTTTGCAAGCACGCTATGCAAGTGTCACAAATATGCAGGTTCTACAAAGTTATCTGCAACCCACTTGTACAGCGACTTTGACCCCGCGGCGATGATCTTCTCCATCTTGCCAATAAAGCCCCACACAGGCAGGTCATCGTAGTACATTTGGAAGTACCAGTCCTCCTTGACAGCCTGCAGGAAAGGCAGGGCAACCGGCAAAGACAGCGTGCTTCTGTTTCATTGCTATGAAGTGTACAATTGCTGGCGCACAAACGTGCCTCGCTCCCCATGCAACTTGTTCACCCCGTGCAACTCGTTAGCTTATTGTCTCGTTAGCTTATTGTGCCTGCAAACACACATACACGCAGGCACACACACACACACGCACGCACGCACGCACGCACGCACACACGCACGCACGCACGTACGCACGCACGCACGCACGCACACACACACACACAAACACATACACACACGACCCTGGCTGGTCTACATGCAAGCTTATCCCCCCCAACTCAGCAACACTTGTCCTCTCCTTTCTCCTCTTCGTTCTGCACTTGCAGATCACGCAATCACCTCACCTTCCTAAACTTGCGCTGCTCCTCTGCACTGAGCGTTTTCTCACATGCAACCTCGTTGTTGAGGTCCTTCTTGAACGCCAAGTTGAAGGGCGTGGTGGCCATCCTGTGTTGGAGTATGCATGGCAATAGGTGTGTGCACACATATGACTTCCACACTACCACAGGCCTCAATATGTTCATACTGTAGACTCACCGATTGGCATCTACCAGCTCTCCCAGCCCCAGGGTCTTCCACTTCACACCATTAGCAGGCTGCCAGGTCAAACAAAGAATAAGGGTGAAAGTTCAGTGATGGGCTTTGTGCACGGGTCTGCCAGTGCAACATGACGCAAGCATTTGCTTAAGTGTGTGCTCGTACATATATTGTGCATGTGATGTGTGTGTGTGTGTGTGTGTGTGTGTGTGTGCGTGTGTGTGTATGTGTGTGTGTGTGTGTGTGTGTGTGTGTGTGCACGCGCGTGTGTGCGTGCGTGTGTGGTGGTGTGTGGTGGTGGTGGTGGTAGTGGTGGTGGTGGTCTGTGTGTGTGTGTGTGTGTGTGTGTGTGTGTGCGTGCACGTGTGTATGTACGTGTGCGCGCGCGTGTGTGTGCGTGGTGTGTGGTGGTGGTGTGAGTGTGTGTGTGTGTGTGTGCGTGCACGTGTGTGTGTGTGTGTGTGTGTGTGTGTGTGTGTGTGTGTGTGTGTGTGTGTGTGTGTGTGTCAAAATATGATAAAGGCCAAATCATGGGGGCAAGTTTGCATATGAGCAGCTAACTCTTCTCACCTTGCAGTAGGGAAGCAAGTAGTACTCGTACGTTTCGCTGCCAAGAATAAGTAGAAGAGAGAAGGTGAGTAGAGGTTCATGCATTATTCAATGCGAGGCACACGCAATCAGCATTCTCACCTTGGGTTTGTAAAGGGACCAACCTGCATGATGAACGAGGCAAGCAGGAACAGGTTGCTAAGGGGAATGGAGAGAAGAAATGGGATACAGAGAGCGAATGGCAGGTGTGCTTGCATGGCAGGAATGCGATGCAAACGTGTGCAACAGTGCAACCCCTGTGCAACCCCTTAAAAGAACAGCCCTTGGCTGGTGGGCACCATCACCACTGCTTCTATTGTCAGGAGGTGGAGTGAAATGGAGCTATCAAGGGTCTCATCACAAAATTGCATTCTTCCCTCTGTACCTTGCTAGCCCACAGCGGGACGTGCTGCTCCTCCTTGTACGATCGATCCTTGCCAAGCAACTGCCTGCTACTAGAGTGGGCATCACCTAATGAGTCCGCTTGCTCGGAGGCCGCGGAAAAATTTGGGCGCGCAGCATTTGAGGTGCTTGGCAGTACGAGTACTAGACCGACTACTAGGAGCACGGCCTGAAGCTGGCTCGTCCTCATCAGACACTTATTCAGAAACCATGAGACGTGCTTCTTGTCCCTTATATCCCCCACTATTATTAATCAATAATTATTGTGATCCAAAAGAATAAATCGAGCTCACTTCGGGCCGAGGTCAGGAGCCTTCTTTCTGCTTTACAGTGGCGCGTTCTCTACTAAAACGTACAGTTTGGGATCAAGGTTTAACCTCCTACCACCACTACTTATACTAATGCCAGATAAACAGTGCAATCCCGGCTGATGAACGGCTACTTGCAAAGGCACGGCTGCTCCGATCCCAGATCCTAGAGCAGCATTTACGCATGTCCTGCGCACAAAAATCACCATGGGTATCGCCCATTTTCTGATTGCTATGAGGAGTGGATAGGACAAACATTATGATCGTTATTGGGCATGCAAGTTGATAGTGCATGCTAATGACGTTCCATTCGTATCTTACAAGCGTCCGACGTTCACACTTCTGATTTAGGCTGCGGAGTTATCGTACTGCCGCTTGATACCACAGAGTCTTAAGATCAGATTTGTGCAAACGATTTAATAATAAGAGCTACGCAAGCCTTGGCGAGTCGTTCCTGGAACAAAAATAAACAAACTGTTGGCATTCAAGCCCAAGTCAAGCAATAAGTTTGCAAAAGAAGCGTGCATTGCCTGATGATCTTTTGAAAACCTTGTGATTGCACTAATGCAAGTACTGCAAAGCTTGGTAAGGATGAAACGACTTGGGTGCAAAACCATGCATAAAGGACATCGTATGCAGTGTCCATAATGTACAGTAACGACAACTACACCCACTGATTCATATGAATGTTCAGGTCCGATTGCTGTGGCGTAATTTCAAGAATTTTACAACTTTATTCCTCCTGCTTACAGCAGCGACCCTCACTCCCATTCCTTATCTGCCTAAACATTCCTAGACCTAGACCTGCCTAGAGCGCTAGTGCGCAACTTTAAATCCAAGAGCCTTACAATGATAAAAGGCCTGTCAACAGTAGAACGCAAACATTCAACTAAATTTGTAACCTTGTACTTTTTTCCATCTTTGACCACTAAATGGTGCTAATGAAGACTCCTCTACCCATTCAATGGATACTTACTCCCAGCTGCAACTTATTTAAGGCTACAATTTAAGAACCATCCCAGCCCAAAAGCTTTACGAAGAGCACATGTTATAACCAAAAATAGCATTTCTAACTCATGATTTCATACCTTCCACACCACATGAAGTCAGCAGCCTGTGTCAGACAACCCTCCTCTTGATAAGGACTTGGCTGGACAGGATATTCAGAGGTTGATAAGGATGACTGCTGACCTGCCGCGCTGTGCATGGAGGAGGTACTGCATGGTACAGTGAGTCACACAAGAGTGATTGGGGCCCACCGCATTATCTGCCAACACTGCATTGGGCAAAAGTGGTATTGCTTGGCACGGGCATAGAAGGTAAGAATGATGATCATGCATGGGTCGGTTGAAGCAAGAAAGATGAGGTTGCGACCACAAAAGCCAATCTTGAAGCAAGATGCCCTAGCCCAGTATATTACGATTATATTGGCAGGGCAGATGTTTTTGCAGCAACCTTAAGATCTTGCACCGCTCTCCACAAACACGTTGGGTACAGACGGCACCATTCATTTCAACATGAGTGATGTCCCCTTTTCCTGAATAAATGTAAGCAACTCTCTACACGTGACCAAGGTTCCACTGCCTGCGTGGCTTGTGATCAGGCTTGTCGAGTTGTACGGTACGGTACAATTACGGTTTGTACGGTACAGACCGTACTTGCTAAAATATGGCGTACGGCCGTAATTGTCACTCCGTATTTACAGTAATTACTGTACGGTGTACGGAACAGTGCCATGCTGGCACTTCCAGTGCAAACATGACCTCAGAAAGGCCTCTCCACCCCAAAACCTCCCAATTTTGCTCTACAGTGAGATCATCCCATGTGCTGATGCCACACATTGCTTTCCTGAACGACCCTGAGACTGGGATGGGGCTGCATCAGCTTGGGGGGAGTGCCCAGCGGAGGCTTGCATGGAAACCCAAAATCAGACGCTGCACTCAATTTCTTGCTTTAAACTTGAATTCATAAATAAATAGTATGACAAAGAAATAAAATTTGTGTGAAATTTGTGGCTCTGAGGCCATTGTACGATCAGAACGTACTGTACGGTCGGACGCGTCTTTTCAAACAGACAATACTTGCAACGTATTGTACGGCGTATTACGGTACTGAACCGTAATTACGGTCGAGAAAGCTGGAGTAAGCCGTATCTTGACAAGGCTGCTTGCGATAGTAATCAGCGTGCAGGATGGAAGCAGTTCCACACTTAATTGTATCATGGACGTGGAGCTAGGCAATGGCGCCTGCGGCCCTGTACCCACACACCTGTGCGGCAAAGACCCTGTAGGCATAGGAGTGCTTGCAGAAGCCTCGGGGTAAATTGGGTCTCCTGGAGAAGGTGCTTGAGGTGGTGCAAGCAACCAAGTGCCAGTTCTCGCGGTAGTGTTGCTGAGCGGAATGGTGGGGCTGCTGTCGTTGCTGGCCTGCAATTTGCAAGGCATCAGTACAAGCAGGCCAGCATGTCAGTTTGCCAGCCGTATCAAACTCAGGCTGATGGCCATCAAATTTGCATGAAAGATTTATACCCAAGCTGCAGCTTTATTTGCAGGTCCACAAGCTGCTCTTGCTGCAGCGAAGTCAATGCAGATAACAGCAATCTCCGTCTTTTCTTCTGACACTGTAAGTACCGCAGTTTCTGCAGGCATGCTGCTCCTCCAGAGCAATATAAGAAACACTCTCATGCACACACGCATACACACAGGGGCACACCGTCAAACATGCACCTTCACACACATACATACATTCACGTGTACACACACAAGCACACACACACCCTCTCACACACACCTGAATCTTAATGGTCTTGACAGTCGCCATGGAGTTCCGAACATCTAGCTGCAAATTCAGCATGCATACAGGCTGCTGTCGAAAGTCGTGCGGCAGCACAACGCACGCTGATGCACTGCTGCCATCTGCCCTGTCGTGCTTTCTCCTGCCACTCCCTCTGCCGGCCACCATACCACTCATACCACAGCTGCTGCTACCCAGGGCGCTATCAACCCAGCTTACGCTACCACCCACAAAGTGCTCGGCAGACGCTTCCAGACTAAGGTAGCTATTGCTGACATCAGCACCAACTCCTGTGTTCTGCTGCGGCACAGTGCTGCAGGTATCAGACTGGGGTGCATCACATGAAGCGGGGGCAAGCCGAAGGACGGCACGAACGGGGGGCAAGTCAGGACCAAATGCAGGCAGCACGTTTCGAAGCCACAGCACTCCATAGCGTGCACATTTTTCTTGCCGCTGCCGCTGCTGCTGCTGCTGCTGCTGCTGTAACTGTAACCCTCTTAACTGGGCACTTTCTGAAAGGAATGACCTGCCACTGCTCATTGACGACACATCCTGACCCACACCTGCCTGCACGTTGCCATTGTCGGCAGCACCACAACTCGTTGATTGCACACCAGCAGCAGGCTCCGGCACACACCATACCACAGCAACATCGACAGCAGGGTCCACAGAACCTGGAACTTTTGGCGCAGCGCTGTGCTGTGCCCCGCACGCTGTGGCGGCAGCCGCAGCCGCAGCAGCAGCCTGCTGCTTTTTTGATGGCTGCTGGAAAAGGTGTTCTTGCATGTGGGTGGGTAGGGTGGCAGGGTGCGGTGGGTGCCCATGCCAGTGGCCCAGTGGGCCTCCCAATCGATCAGTAGTACAGGAAAAAGTGTGATGAAGGGAGGGTGTTTGCATGTGTGGGGGAGGAGCTACAAGTGCGAAAGCGCTTGGAGTAGGGGTCGCAGGGCAAGGGCACAAGGAGGGGTGGCTGAGAGGAGCCATGCCAGCTCCTTGAAGCGAGGGCACATGGCCCATGCCATGACCGCAATCATCATTCGCGTGACAGCTGTCACCAATAACAGCATGAAAGCTGTCGGGCCCTGCTTGGTCAACCCTGCGGTGCACTTGCGCAGAAGAAGGTACAGCGGGCGAGGGGGACACAGACGGCAGGGGGCCTGTGAGGGGGTGGGAAGTGCAGCCAGCAAGGCCTGCTGCGGTGGCTGTGATAGGTAAACACGTAGAGAAGAGCGGTACCTCAGACAGCTCTGCATCCACTCCCCCTTGTGCATGGCTCGCAGGCCCTGCTGCGTGACGATGTCGCTGGCTTTGGGACGCTGAGGGAAGGGGGGGGGGGCGGAGCGTGAATGTGGCAACAGTGGTCTGGCCTGATTGCAGTAGCACGCCTGGTCGCAAAGAATGGCCACACATCTCCCCGTCCGCACAGCCTGGCAGCTGTGATGGTAGTGGGGGAAGCAGGGGTGCGTGCTGGGTGCCCCGTGTGTTTGGCTGCTGCCCTTGTTGTGGTGCGGTGGTAGGAAGGGGAGGGGGGGCGGAGGGGCGGGCACGTGCGGTGGCTGCTGCTACCTGGATAGATTGTGTGTGCGTTTTATGATAGCTGATCAAGTGCCTCCTGTAAAAGCAATAGCAATGCCATGGCAGACGCATGCCCAGTTAAGCAACAGACGAGGTTCTGATTGATTGCCAAGTGTCTAACAGAATTAAGCACCAAACGGCAACAGCGTCCCCAGTTCCGATCAAGCTAACACATTACACAGTATGAATGGCTGCCTTTATAATACAACAAATAGTCAAGACGCGTGCAGTCTCACCGCAACAGCCACAGCAGCCTCAGGTCCAGACCGGTTTGACATTGCAAGCCTCCAGCCGGCGTCATGCCCGTCAGTAGCACATGACACCTGCTCAATTGCAACAGGCCCCTCCTCCCTCTCCTGTGTGCAACCAATGGCAAGGAGGAGGGTGTCTGGGCCATCAAGTGGTGTACAAGGGGGGCTGTAAAAAGCCTGAACAAGCCATTACAAGCCGGCATTACAAGCCATCACAAGCCTGACATTACAAGCCATTACAAGCCTTACATTACAAGCCGGCATTACAAGCCTGACATTACAAGCCATTACAAGCCGGCATTACAGGCCATTACAAGCCGGCATTACAAGCCATTACAAGCCTGACATTACAAGCCATTACAAGCCGGCATTACAAGCCATTACAAGCCGGCATTACAGGCAATTACAAGCCGGCATTACAAGCCATTACAAGCCGGCATTACAAGCCATTACAAGCCTGACATTACAAGCCATTACAAGCCTGCATTACAAGCCATTACAAGCCGGCATTACAAGCCATTACAAGCCGGCATTACAAGCCGGCATTACAAGCCTGACATTACAAGCCAAGCCTGAAAAGGGCAACACAGAGGGGTCAGGGCAATACAGAGGTGTGCCAAAGGGGAACTGTCCTCTAATAATAATGTGCTTTCTTGTGTAAGCACAGTGACCGCTTTGGAGCTGAAGGAGGAGGGCGTCAGGGCTACGCAGTGGTATGGTGTCTAAGGGGATCAGGGTAACACAGGTGTGTGTCAAAGGGGGCTTGCCCTACGCTTTGTGTATCTGTGTGTAAAGCACAGTGACTGCTTTGGAGCTGGAGGAGAAGGGCGTCAGGGCTACGCATTGGTATGGTGTCTAAGGGGATCAGGGTAACACAGGTGTGTCAAAGGGGGCTTGCCCTACGCTTTGTGTATCTGTGTGTAAAGCACAGAGACCGCTTTGGAGCTGATGAGGTAAGGAGGAGAGAAGAGGGAAATGATAAGGGAACAATATAGTTGCCTGTTTTGTAGAGCTCGCCCTCTTGTACGTAATCTCTCTATTCGGTCATATTCCATACAGGCATTGAGCACTCAAGCCCATCCCCCCACAATTTTTAGGTACGTACATTTACAACGCCCCATTCAACTCGTTGGCAGGCAAAGATTAAAATGTTTAACGATAAATTTTGCTTGAGCGCCTCCAGCCAATGCTGCAATGTTGTGTATGTCACATTTCCACATTTGCCTGGAGGACGGGAGCGAATGCCTTACACCCAACACTGCAACGAGCAAGGTGGGAGAGCATTTTTCAATTGAGCGTCGCTTACACCTAGTAGCAGCAGAACGAAAACGAAACTCCATGCGCTGTTTCATTTGTTGGTTTTTTACTAAAATTGTACACCCCAATCATAGCTCCTCCATTGCTTTAAGCGCCTCATTCCCTTCAATGACTTTCAAGCTCACTGTGCACCTCCACCTGCAACTGCAGCACTGTGTTCTTCAAGGAAGGGGCTGAGCATACTTCCAGAGACTCGCCCCAAACTTGCCTTCAGCATGCCACAGCTGTTATCATTTCAATCCTGACACCCACCATGAGTGTGGCTGGCTCCAGCTGCAACCGCAGTGTCGTGTCAATTGGTCATGTTTCTGGACACCCACCCCTTACTTGCCTCCAGCAACCCACATATTTTCTCTCCTGTCATTCTAAAGTCAACCGGAACCAAACATGTGACTAAAGCAGATAAAATCCATAAATACAATAATTTACGATTACAGTGTGTGAATATGGATCTGGCCAACCCTAATCATTCTGTCACTCACTATGAGTGCCTCCAGCCGTAACCGCAGTGTCGTGTCGGTTACCCTTCGGTTACAGGGGCTGAGCACAGGGCTGATACGCAGGAGGGGTGCCACTGCCACTGAAAAGGAAAAGCGAAGCGTGCGCTGCTTCATGTTCAAGCAACTGGGGGGCGAGCTGGGGACCTGTGTGCGTTTGCGTGTGTGTGTGTGTGTGTCAATGTTCTTGATGTGAATGAGCATTTCACGGCCTTGAGGGTAAGTGGAAGTGGTTGCCACATCCAGGTGTGCTTGTATGCTGGCACATGTTACAACACACAAATGTGTTGATGCGGGGATGTTGCGTTCTATGATTGAAGATTTGTCAAGTACACAGATGTTTGCATCAAATGAATTTCATTCTCTCCTTTGCTTGTTTCGAACTTTGCACCCCCTAACTTCTGTGTCAACTTAACTACTTCATCCCTCTGCCCCTACATATTGTGTGTGGTCACTAGATGTGTGTGGTCACTAGATGAGTTCGCTAGATTGTTCACTGGTCACTCGATGTGTATGGTCACTAGATTGTTTACTTCTACCCCCCTCGTCTCACTACCCTTTTCATTTTATCCATCTAACTGCTCACATTTAACCTCCCTTACCAGTGCAAGCAGGGGGGGCTCATATGCCCACACAAGACGGACAGGCAGCAACCCTGTTTCCATCTCCTGCAGGAAGATCGAGGATGGACATGTAGTGCTGAAATCAGTAAGACAAGAACACAAAGCATCCAGCACTTCCCAGAATACACGCACACAGACACACACACACACGCACACACACACACACACACACACACAGAAAGAGAGAGAGAGAGAGAGAGAGAGAGAGAGAGAGAGAGAGAGAGTGGACACAAGCAGGGCAAACAAGAGAGTGCACACGCACCAAACACACTCGCTTTTACTTGTTGAAGCGTTTAGACACAACACACACACACAAGAAGTGCAAACTCATTACAAAGCAGCACCTGTGGATGCACCCACACAGGCCACTCTATGCTGGCACCAGGTCCAAGCGTAAGACCCTTCCAAACTCTGTACAGTCTGGCACTCTTTGCGCGGGTGGCAGGGGGTAGGGGTTGAGGACAGATCGTGTCGGAGGGATCTGTGTGTGAGTGTGTGTTTGTGTGTGTGGGTGTGAGTGTAAGTGTGTGTTTTTATGTGTCATGTGAAGCAATTGTGGACGTTATATCATTATCACACTTAATTTAAGTGACTTTATTTAGGCGGCAGGGGGCAGGGGCCAGGGGCCAAAGACAATTATTGTTGTCGGGGTCATGTGTATGTGTAGACATGTTGGAGACCACAACAGTGTATTGTCAGACACGGTCGTGCAGGAAACGTGTGCACAAACTTCATACACACGTATGATACCATGATACTATGATAATATAATATTATG
>Ga0307947_1001723_pt1:0-5000 | contig 17441 bp, 16 predicted proteins | sample OrgLakmetagen232_FD_201840 | JGI IMG/M metagenome (GOLD analysis project Ga0307947, IMG submission 201840) | Saline water microbial communities from Organic Lake, Antarctica - #232 | ecosystem: Environmental > Aquatic > Non-marine Saline and Alkaline > Saline | place: Antarctica: Organic...
ATTGGGAGGGGAGGAAGGGGGGGAGGAGGGTGAGGGTGGGCTGCCACCAGATCCAGGCCCATTTTTTGCGATGTGCACTCCAGAGGGTGCGGTGCTGATTGCATGAAGGACCGCACTTCCAGGAGGACCACTGCTACGTTTGCTGCTGCTTTGCTCTTGTTGCTGCAGCTGGGGCGAGTTTGTTTGCTGCAGCACGTTCCCTGTGGGTAGGTGTGGATAGCTTGCAGTGAGTTGATGCACGCGTTTAAATTAGTGATGTGTTTATACGCCGTATCTCCATTTTCAGACCGTATGTACGGTACAATTAGGTACGGTACGGTCCAAAACCGTATAATACGATCAAAATGGAAATACGGTACGGTTACGGTACGGTACGGGAGACTGGTCGACCGTACAAGCTTGCATGGCCACCCGTTTTGAGGCGCGTGCCCGCCCGCCACTCGAAATTTCCGTCCCAACAACAATCATTATATTATACTTATAATTAAGGAATGAAACAAAGATGAATAGAGGCCCAACACAAAAGAGGCAAAAGGCAGGCTTTGGGGGAGGCCAGCCTGCCTGACCCCCAAAGCCTGCTGAGGGCCCCTGCATACCCCCCTGCAGCAGGCCTTCAAGTGGGCCAGATTCAGAAGCAGGCAAGGATTAGGACAGGGATGGGTCATACGGCGTAGGCGTATTATACGTCGTATCGTATTTATCACGTATTTACCCGTATTTATCAAGTTGCTCCGTATAATACTATTTTGGGCACTTAACGAATTTTGCAGCCACAAGCCCCCCAGAGCCCCCCAGAAGCACTCCCAGGCCCTCTAGAGCCCCCCAGAGGCACTTCCAAGCCCTCTAGAGCCCCCCAGAGGAACTCCCAGCCCCTCAGAACGTAGCATGATCACTGCTTATTGCTACCACAACCCAGGAGGTGGTGCCTGTAGCATAGATGAATTGTGCAACAGCTGCATGCCACACAAGCCTTGGTCACTGCCCTCTTGCTGCAGGTGTCCAATGACTGTGTAGATGCTGCTGCTGATGTGCTTGCTGTAGTCCTGTGCAGGTGCCTCTCTTTTCCTGCATGCTCCTCCCTGTGAGCGCCAGCGTCGGCAATTTCTCCCATTGCTAGCGAGCGCTGCGACTACGCCCTGAGGAATCCTGCCGGGTCAGCTTTGCATGCTGCTACACCTACACTGGGATCCTGCCTCATGAAGTGCTCGCGGATGCGGGGGGCACCGCTGCTGAAATATCGGAATCTTGGCATCTGGCATCTGGCATCTCGTAAATCTGCCCCTTCTGTCCAATAACGACAACACGATGCCACTCAGGGTCTTTACCAGGAGGCAATATAATGTTCTGGAGGCTGGGGGGACAATTCGTGGTGGTTGGAGGGTGGTTGGTGCAAGCCCAGGGTACCCCCCAAAATAGCATATATACGTTTTCGTAATATACGCGTATTGCGTATTAATAGCGTATTATACCGTATGGGACGTCTCAGAAGTCCGTACGACCCATCCCTGGGTTAGGAAGAATGCCTGGGTGTGGGAGCAATTTGACAAGGAACCGTATCGTATTTAATTTTTTGACTGAGGCTTTCAAAGTTTGGACCGTACCGTACGCCGTATTGTATTTTACCGTGTATACGATCTAAAACCGTATAAATACGGCTGTACGCCGTATTCCCGTACCGTACCGTATAACCGTACACCGTACTGTACACCGTAGTGGTACATCACTGGTTTGAAATCTTCCAGCCCGTCAAGTATCGCATCATTGCTTGCACACTGCTCATCAATGCTTCCAGCCTGTCAAGTATCGCATCATTGCTTGGGCACTGCTCATCAATGCTCCAGCCCGTCAAGTATCGCATAATTGCTTGGACACGACTGTTCAGTCACGTGCGCTGCATACCTCCACATCACTGCTTAGATTAATGAATACCTTGACATCATTGCTTATATTTTATAAAGGAAAGGGTCTGCACACCCAATGCAAAACTGATGCATGACGAGCATGGCCTTAATCGGCCTTTTGTAACAACTGTACAGTTGGCCAGAACCGTATATATACACCATACATAGGGTTGGCCCAAACCGTATATAGGATTTCCATATACCGTATATGACCGTATATACACCGTATAACCGTATAAAAGGAAATTTTGATATACTCAGAATTATTTCATAAGGGGGTCATTTTGTAGCTCTTGAAGAGCTGAGCACGCATTGACCAATGTTTCATACCCAAAAATTGAAAGGCTGGGGAGCTAGGCCTGCTTGAAGTCAAAAAGACCAAAAAGTGGCATTTTTTAGTGCAAAGAGAGGCTTAACTACCATAACCATACATTATACAGAGTATTTAATACAAATGCATGCATATAAGTAAGTAAGAAGTTAAGGGAATGCTCAGTTCAAAAGGCCGCGAGAAAAAAAAATCGGACCAAAAAGAGCAAAGATCGCTTTTGCAAGGAATTGAACCCGAGTCTGGGGTGTACCACCTGCAAATACGGTCCATATACGGTCATATACGGTCAGAAATCTCAAATACGGTACCGGTATACGGCGTACCGAGGATACGGCGTATATACGGTCATACGGTTTGGGCCAACCCTAACCATACATGACCGTATATATGGTGATTTCCCTGCCAAAAATACCGTATATACACCGTATATATATGGTTCTGGCCAACACTAAACAACTGTGTTCAGTCGGTGAGTCCATCACATCAACGACTCCCTGCCTGAGTTAGTTACTGTATAAATAACGGATGCAGAAATACACTGGATGCACAAACACACTGGATGTATGCATAAATAATTCTGGCCAACCCCCAAAGTGTTCAAGGTAAAGACATTTCCTCTTAGTTTGCTGAATAAGCTTGTTCGGCAGACTAAGAGGAAATGTATTCACCATACATCGAAGGAAGGCTATCAGGAAGACCCTGTCGTGGTGCCAAGCTAAACCCCAACCAAAAAGCAAAAAGATGAAAAGCAAGCACATCACTGCACGTCAAGCATACACACACACTTACACACACTTACACACACAGTGTGGTATCTGCTGCACGTCATCAAAGCACACTAATGACATACTTGAATCGGAAAAAACATCCTGCGAACCTACGGCCTGCAGACAGCTCTGCCTTGAGGGCGGTACACTGAGTAAATGATTAAATATTAGAGCTACGGAACAAATGTGAGTGCTTCGTGTGTATGCGTGTGTGCGCTTTGTGTGTGTGTGTGCATTGTGTGCGTGCTTTGTGTGTGTGCTTTGTGCGTGTGTTTGTGCTTTGTGCTTAGTATGTGTGTGTGCTTGTGTGTGTGTGTGTGTGTTAGCCCTAGCCCTATTCCTAGAACAACCTGTCAACGACTTTCTTCCCTCATACATTAGCCTATTCACAAAAGGTACACAAAAAAATTGGAAAGTACCTAAAACCCCCATACCTGTGAGGACCGACCACCGCATACCGTCACGGCTTCCTCCTCCCTCTCTGTCTCCCATTGTTCTGGCACTCTTCTCCAGCTCCTTTTTGTACACGCTTTTCAACGCATTAAGGCGGGCTTGAGAGGCTTTCAGCCGGGCCTGGGCGTCTTCCAGAGCAGAGGAGGACCGAGCGTCCAAGCGGGCCTGTGTGTGTATGTGAGCGTGTGTGTGTATGTGGACATAAATCAAGGAAATAGTGCAGCAGCCAAGAAGCGCAATAGGGATGTGAGCTACAAACATGTGTGCTTTGTGTGTGTGTGTGTCGTGAGTGTGTCGTGTGTGTGTGTGTGTGTGTGTGTGTTTGTGTGTGTGTGTGTGTGCATGTGCACACATGTGCACACATGTGCACACATGTGTGTGTGTGTGATGTACGATGTGCGTTTCTATGTTTCTATATGTGTGCGTGCATGTTTGCATTCACACCAGTAAGGACGATAAAAGGGTATAAGGTTATTCTCTGCCAGACGATGAAAGGGCATGCGGCACAGCCCTGGTATACACACACACCAAAACAACCGTTTTTCACACCCCCTGACCTGCACATCCAGCGCTGCTTGTTTTGGATTGTAGGAGGGCGTGGCAACCAGTCGCTGGCTGACCACATAGGACTTGTGCTTGCTCAGCTTCCTGCAGGTACACGGAATGTTTGCCACAAGAGTTTAATGAATAGTGCTTGCTCAGCTTCCTGCAGGTGCACGGAATGTTTGCAACAACAGTTCAATGAATAAGGCCTTGCAATAGCCAAATTCACATTGGACATTAGTGGCAGCCATTGGCATCATTCCTTTTGAATGTTGTAAGTAGGTGCTATTTGCTTGCTGGATATGCATGTGGGCCGGAGGAAAAGGGCGAATTGCAACATTGCAACATTGCAAAGAAAAAGGGTATGACTAGGGTTGGCCAGAACCATATATATACGGTGTACATACGGTATTTTTGGCTTGGAAATCACCAAATATACGGTGTTTATATACGTATATATACGGTTCTGGCCAACCCTAGGTATGACGCTTGTGCTTGCGGATCTTATAGGCTGCTGAGTGTGCAGGAGCAACAGAAAAGTTAGTGTGGAAGAGCTTTTATGTCACGAGTTTCGTGATGTGCGATACCTCATACAGAGCACCCCCCCACATACACACATTGCACACACAAGTATACACACAAGCATGTATAAACATGCACAGAGGCACGCACACTGACATACATACATACACACTGATGATTACAAACATGGACGCATGCATGCACGCACACTCTCACACGATCACACATACACACATGCACACACAAGTATACACATAAGCATGTATAAACATACACAGAGGCACGCACACTGACACACACGGACACACACACACACACAAACACACACACACATGGACACACACATACAGATACACACACACCTGCCAGCACTGGTGATCTTCACGACATCACCAACCACACACTGCTGCTTTTGATCGTGTGCCTGTCACAGCCAAGCACGGAAAGAAAACAAGAAATGTATGCAGGAGGACCCATAGACAA
>Ga0307947_1001723_pt1:10000-17441 | contig 17441 bp, 16 predicted proteins | sample OrgLakmetagen232_FD_201840 | JGI IMG/M metagenome (GOLD analysis project Ga0307947, IMG submission 201840) | Saline water microbial communities from Organic Lake, Antarctica - #232 | ecosystem: Environmental > Aquatic > Non-marine Saline and Alkaline > Saline | place: Antarctica...
CTAGTGAACATAGCAGGTGGGCTGGCGAATGCTTTGCTCCAATGTTAATTTTTGTTCTTTGAGCCTCAGCTCTTGCAGCTTATGTTCTCTTTATAATACCACTATTTGGGCTTCTGTTGTAAAAGATAAAACAATATGACTTAAGATATATGTCCGGTGAAAATCACCTCCTGTAGCTCTTTACACCTAATCTCCTCGTGCGCCCGCTCTATGCTTTTGCAGGGCTTCGTGCAAGTGTACAGCGGAGACGAACCCTTCTTCAGGCTTCAGCGCCTCCAGCCCGGACAGGCTTACACCTTTTGGCTACTGGTGCGTGGGTGTGCCGTGCACTTTTTCCTGCCTGACAAACTGCCCGGCATCAGGGGCCCCACGGGCTGTACACAAAGCAAAATTGCACGCACACGGATATATTTCCGCGCGCCCTCTGGCTAGGTATATACAATGAAAGAGGCTTTTCTGGCTGCACAAAAATAGACTGAGGTGACTTATCCTCCCCAAATGCCAAGGATCAAGGTGGGTATGTACAACAAAAGAGACTCCCCTGGCTGCACAGATTTTGAGACTGAAGTGACTTATCCACCCCAAATGCTAAGGAAAACTTGCCAGGCCTCGCCTTATGATTATAATTTTTAACACAACCCACCCACACCCACACCCACACTCACACTCACACTCACACTCACATCCACGTTCATCCTTTCCAACCACCCACCCACACCCACATTCACCCTTACCTCCCCTCAAACATGCACAAACACCCATGAACACACACGCACATTCAGCAATGTACCATAACGAACACACACAGAACTGGAACCAGCTTGGCCCTAGTGAGCGTGGCAAGCCCGCGACCTACAGCACGCAGGCCACTGTGCCTGAGAAGCCCAAAGCCCCTGTGGCTGTAAGGAGCAACGAGGTGCGTGGGGGTTGCTCACACACGCCCATGCTCGTTCACGTGTTCGTGTCTGCCTTCGCGTGTGTAAGTAACAGTGCATGGTCAACCCGTCTTCTGCGCAGCTCCTGCGTGAGCTCTCGAAATGTGTGTGTATGTGTGTGCGTGTGCGTGTGCGTGTGTGTGAGCCTGTGTTATTGTGCAACATTAACGGGGAGCATTCTTGTGTAAGGGCCTTGACAGATTGGCATTGAGGCACTCTCACTCACCAAATCGTGAAGGACTTGCAATTATTGGTAGTTGCACGACAAGGGACGCCTTGCGCGCTCCTTGGCAAGCCGGACGTGCAGGCTAATGGGCTTAGACTTAGGCAGCAGGGTAAGAGCACTCTAGGTAGGACAGGCAATCCAGAGACGCTTGTGTTGAAGCTTGATCTGCGCTGTACTAGGTCTCCTTTTTTTGGTACAGCTTCTTTTGACACCTGTTTCAAACATCTGGTACACAGCACACCCAGATGCATTTAGGTAGGTCGCACCAAACTTTTTTGCAGAAGCACGAACATGCCCTGTCTTTAGCCTCCTTTAGCGTCATATCTCAAGAAAAGGTCCAAAACACGAGCACACACAAATGGCCACTCACAACGCACACACATGCACGCACACACACACACACAAACACACACACTCTCACACACACACACACACACACACATGCACACACAGACCTCCATCTCCCTGCACTGGATGGCCCCAAAGAACAACGGATCTGACATCACAGGCTACACCTTAGAAAGGGATGAGGGCTGCAGTACCAAGCACCCGCAGCCATCCAACAGCGCCTTCAGCATGGTCTACGCTGGTGCGTTGGTCATGTGTGTGTATGTGTGTGTGCGTGTCTTTTTGTGTGTGTGAGTGTGTATGTGTGTACAGCGGGGGGGGTAGGTGGGTGAGTGTGGATGGGTGGGGGGGTGCATGCACGCGTCAAGTGTTTGTTTCTCTTCGGGACCTTACTGTGTTGTGCCCCTCCGCTCAGGTGAAACTCTGTACAGTCTTACTAGACTTTTGGGTCTACTGAATCCCTTCAGATCACGAGCTCTGTGTTTCACAAGGGACGCACCTCTACTCATGAATACGCAACCCACACACCCACATACCCACACACCCACACACAAACGCCTGTGATCGTGCATATTCAAGCGCATGCACACGCACAAAAGTACCCACAGACATGCACACGTGCATCTTCCAACTTGTTCACAACCTTTAGGGCCTCAGATGTGTGCCCAAGTCAAGGGCCTGCGTTGTGGGTTCCAGTACCGCTTCCGTCTGCGCGCGAACAACGATGTGAGTTAATGATGGACAGACGCACTTTTGGAGGTCAAACGGTTAAGGCACGCAAACACAGATGTGAGTGTATTTGGAGGTCAAACGGTTAAGGCACTTAAACACAGATGTGAGTGTATGATGAACAGACGCACGCACGGTCTGCGGTTTGTTGTCAGACGCTGAGGGAGTGGAGCACAGAGTAACCCAGGATTTCATCCTCAGCTGTGCGTGTTTGAAATTTGAAAGCAGCATTGCTCCCATTTGCAGGCGTATGTGCGTGTGGGCACCTGCATGTGTGTTGTGTGAGAGTGCAGGGGGGTGTGTGTGTGATTGCGTGTGGCACCTGCATGCCCTACGAGAGCCCAGCCGCCTTTTTCCAACTGCGCAATTAATATTCTGCATGCCCTTCCTTTGCCCCCATCAAATGTCGTCGCCCATGTGCCACATCAAATGTCTTTCCCATGTTTTCTTTTTTGCCCCATCAAATGTTTTTTTCATGTTTTTTTTGTTTTCTTTTTTGCCCCATCAAATGTTTTTTTCATGTTTTTCATGTGTGTTTTTTGCCCCATCAAATGTCGTCGCCCATGTGCCTCAGTTCTGTCGGTCCTTTGCATCACCACTCTCATCATCATATCCACACTCTCATCATCATCATCACATGCCTAGGGTTGGCCAGAACCAGGCATTTATATGCACCGTATATGCACCGTCTATTTGCTGATTTCCCTGCCAAAAACACCGTATATACACCGTATTTATATGGTTCTGGCCAACTCTACACACGACACACTCGTGGTGGCAATCAGCTTCTCAGCACAGCATTTGCTGCACAAACGCACTCACGCGCACGCATGCACCGACACATACGCACATGCATACATACACCGACACACACACATACACACACACATACACACACACACGCGCGCACGCACACACACACACATATGCACACGCATACGTACACATATAGGCATATACACACACTGTCATATATATAAATATAAATATATATATGATCGCCATAAAACTTCATCACAGGAGGGTCCCAGCTTCTGGAGCGACTGCCTGGTCGCCTCCACCTCCGCGACCCCTCCTGGTTACCCCTCTGCGGCGAATGTGGTGTCTGTTTCACGCACGTCAGCCACCCTGTCATGGTCTCTGCCAGAAGACGATGGTGGTGCGGGCATCAGCTATCATGCGGTGGGTGTGGCGTGCATTATATGTGCGTGCGTACGTGTGTGTGTGTGCATCCTGCTTTGTTCACGGCTGCCTCCCTGTCGTGGTCTCAACCAGGAAACGCTGGTGGTGCAAGCATCAACTGTTATGAGTGCGAAGTGTGTTATGTTTTTGTGCGTACGGGTGTGCATGCATCCTGCTTTATTCACGGCTGCCTCCCTGTCGTGGTCCCTGCCAGAAAACGATGGTGGTGCAGGCATCCGCTATTAGGAGTACCAAATATATTATGTGTGTGTGCTCGTGCGTGTATGTGTGTGTGCATATGTATGTGTATGTGGATGTGCACGTGCGTGTGCGTGTGCGTGTGCGTGTGTGTGTGCCTTTGTGTACGTGTGTGTGTGTGATGCAGGTGGAGCTGCAAGTGATCCCCAAGCTACGAAAGACCTTGTGGGTCAATGCTACGCATGTGTGCGTACATGTGCTACATTGCCCACATTAATTTGTGTCTACGTGTGATGTAAGTGTGTGTGCATGTGTGTGGGTGTGCACGTGCGTGGGTGTGCACGTGCGTGTGCGTGTGTGTGTATGCCTGTGTGTACGTGTGTGTGTGTCTGTGTGATGCAGGTGGAACTGCTAGCGATCCCCAAGCTATGAAAGACCTTGTGGGTCAATGCTACGCATGTGTGCATACATGTGCTACATTGCCCACATTAATTTGTGTGTACGTGTGATGTGAGTGCGTGTGCAGGTGGAGCTGCAAGCAAACTCCCAACCCGCCAAAGACCTCATGGGCACAGAATGGCTGCAGACTTTCGAGGGGAACACCATGGGGTGTACCTTTATGAACCTGGTGGGTGTTGTGTGTTTTGTGTGTTCAAGTGTGTTTTGTGTGTTCACGTGTGTTTTGTGTGTTGAGATGTGTTTTGTGTGTTCACGTGTGTTTTGTGTGTTCACGTGTGTTTTGTGTGTTGAGGTGTGTTTTGTGTTCACGTGTGTTTTGTGTGTTCACATGTGTTTTGTGTGTTGAGGTGTGTTCTGTGTGTTCACGTGTGTTTTGTGTGTTCACGTGTGTTTTGTGTGTTGAGATATGTTTTGTGTTCACGTGTGAGTGTGTGTGTGTGTGTGTGTATGTGCTTGTACCTGTATCTGTACCTGAGAATGATGTTGCATGGTTTATTTTCTATTTGTAAATGTGTGCAATTGTGTATGTCATCAACAGGGTGGGGTGTATGTCACTAACGGGGTCATTTCGTAGCTCTTGAAGAGCTTTGATTGTGTACCCCATTTATAAACAAAAAATAAAAGGTCGGGGAGCTGTGCTTGCCCAAAAAGGCAAAAACACACAGGTAAGTGCCTGCACACACGGTCACTGTCACGAGACCCCTCTTCTTCCCCCACCCCCTCAACTGATGACCCCGTTTGTGTGTGTGTGTGTGTGTGTGTGTGTGTGCGTGTGTGTGCGTGTGCGTGCGTGCGTGTGTGTGTGAAAAGGTACATGCATGCATGCGTGTAGTGCGTGGGTGTGTATTTGCACGCATGCTGGGATTGTGCATGCTCGTGTGTACATGTACGTGTGCGTGCATGTATTTGTGCATGCTTATGTGTGCCGTGTGTGCATGCGTGTAGTGTGTGCATGTGTGTGTGCATTGCGCGCGCGCATGCACACGTGTGCGTGCGCATGCTTACGTGTGCGTGTGCATGTTAACGTGTACGCGAACAAGCGTGCGCGCGTGCTTGCTTATGGTTGTATGCATGCGTGGGTGTGTGCATGTGCGTATGCATTTGCGTGCGTGCTGAGGTATGTACATGCATGTGTGTATGTACATGTGTAAACATGTGCGCGTGTATGTACTTTTACGCACGTGTTTGTTTGCGTGTGCATCTGTGCACACAGGTTTGCGTGCATGTATGTGCGTGCGTGCAGGGGTGCGTGCATGCACATATGTGTAAGTGAAGAGTGCGTGTGCCGTTTCTGTTCCTGCATCATCGCCGCCCTGGAAACTTTCAGTGGGGTTGGCTTGCATGCCCTGCTCATACTCAAACTCTGGTGCTGCTGGTGCTGCTGCTTATGAACCCCTTGCTGTCGAACCACTGGCTGCTGTTGTGTGGGATTCCCTTCCACTAGGGACACGACTGCTAAATAACACAAAAACACTTGTTTAAAATTGCCCGGATACAGGGGCTTTGGATTTTTGTGGTCTCGAAGACCAGTAGAAGGTCGCTTTTGACCATTTATTCAGACCGTGTATATACGTGTATGTATGGAAAAATTGTATAAACAGCGTTGATTACTAAAATTCACGTACGGTCATACTAATACGGATACGGAGAAAAATTATTTATACATCGGTATATGTACTTATACGGTTCTGGCCAACCCTACACATATTGTTTGTGTGCTAGCTAGCCCCTGTGCGTTGCTGCCGTGAATTTGTGTGTGTGTATGTGTGTGTGTGTGTGTGTGCGTTTTGCACCAGCCTGGTTACTCTTACTATGCACACGTGGGGTGCGCAACTGCCTCAAACTGGGAACCTCAGTGAACGCATCATTTGCAAATGCGCCACTTGAGCATGTGTTTGCCTGCGTATCGGCCTCCTTTGTCTTTTAAACTGTGTCTGCGCGTGTGTGTTGCGATTGTGTGCAGCGGCCTGGGTGCTCATACCGCGCGCGCGTGCGGTGTGCAAACGCCTCAGGGTGGGGGCCTACGTGTGTGCCTGTGAACTTGACTACTGCTGCGGACGTGCCTGATGCCCCGGGCACTCCATCCATTCAACAGGGCGGCACGGTACGTGACCAGCTGTGCTTGTTCCCTGAACGTATGATGCGTAGTGTGTGTGTGTATGCGTCACACCTTGGCTTGATGTGTTGTGGATGGTGTGTGAGTATTGCAAGCTGTGCTTGTTCCCTGAACGTGAGATGTGTGTTGTGTGTGTGTGTGCATCACACCTTGGCTTGTTCCCCGTACGTGTGATGTGTTGTGGATGGTGTGTGAGCATTGCAAGCTGCGCTTGTTCCCTGAACGTGTGATGTGTAGTGTGCGTGTGTGTTTGTGTAGTGTGTGTGTAGTGTATGTGCATGTCAAATTGTCTGCTTTATGTGCACTGCGTGGCTTTTGTCCAGCTTCGATTCCTTCGTGCGACAGTTAATTGCAATTGCAAGGTAGCACTAAGTAAGGCATGCGGTGCAGCGCACAGAGTGCGGGCCTTGCTGCAAGGACTGGAGGTCAAGTGCTGCACACTGCATGGTTTTTGCTACACAACTGTGGTGTTTAATTCTTGCATGCACAATCCATCTCCCCCCCACACATACACAACATCCCCCCCACACCCACACCCTCACCCACACCCACACCCACACCCACACCCACTTTCACACAACCATGCATGCACACGCAAACACACACACACACCACACACCAAACCTACACGTTTGCATTCTCACGCAGAACTCGCTAGTCATCCAATGGCTTCCCCCACTGCATAATGGGGGTGCAAACATCACCCGCTACCACCTCGAGCTTTCCCCAGCTCCTGGCAGCTCCTTCTCCCCCTCCCCCACCATCCTCCACCTCAAACAGGTGTGTGTGTCGTGCGTGTGTGTGTGTGTGTATGTGTGTTTGTCGTGTGTGCGTGCATGCGTGTGTGCGTGCAGTATGTTCCTGATTTCCTTCCTTGTATCGCCCTAAGTTAGAGTGTGGATTGTGTCGGTGATCCGGCGCAATTGAGTCAATAAGAATAGGAAAAATTGCCGGCTTGTGAGGTGACACCTTCAATAAATCCAAGGATAGCTTTCTTGTATGTGGATGCAATGGTACCTTGATTGATAGACAGCGTCTCTTTTGATGAACAACTCCATTCACGTACAAAAAAGTAAGGAAGGCCCAGCCAATCGGTCGTCACCCTCCCACCCTCTACCGCAGCACAAACACTCACATACACACCCACACACAAACACGCACACAGCAGCAACAGCAACTGCAGCAGCAGCTTGCAGCCGCTGCCGCAGCCGGACCCCAACAGCACCCGTTGACTGCCCCCCCTCCCCC
>Ga0307947_1001727_pt1 | contig 17409 bp, 18 predicted proteins | sample OrgLakmetagen232_FD_201840 | JGI IMG/M metagenome (GOLD analysis project Ga0307947, IMG submission 201840) | Saline water microbial communities from Organic Lake, Antarctica - #232 | ecosystem: Environmental > Aquatic > Non-marine Saline and Alkaline > Saline | place: Antarctica: Organic Lake...
ATATCTCTGTCTCTTTCTCTCTCTCTCTCACACACACACACACACACACACACAAGCACATGCACACGATTTGTTAGAGGTGTGGATTACAAGCCTGACATCACGAGCAGGTGACACTGAGGTTGGACTTCATGCCTGCATTTCCCCTTCTTGTTTCTTTCAGGCAGCGTATGTGGGGCACGCTGAGCATGATGCAGACTTTTCTTAGCAACAGTGCCTGCTGGTTTGAGCACATGGCGCTAGACCTCGAGACTGGCTTGGGTAGGTGGTGTGGTGTGTACATGTGTGTGAATGTATGTGTGTTTGCATCTGTGATTGTGTGTTTCCGTGTGTGTTTGCACTTGTGTGTGTGCGTGTGTGCACATGTGCCTGTATACACCTGTGTATGTGTGTAAGTATGCACATGTGTAAAGAGCACGTGCAAGAGAGGCTAGGTTGAGCAGGTGCTGGTGATCTAGTAAGAGGTCTTTTCCATTCTCTTGGTTATCATGATGTCAACTCTGGATCCGTCTTGCTCTTAAGTCACAAAGTTAAGCTGCTTGACTAGGGGACTAGGGGGGTCACTCCTGTATGTTAGCTTATTTAAGGCACATATTTCCCATTGCAACGAGATACAGAATAAGGATTGGCGCACGGTAATCTGTTGTCAGCCATCGTTAGACATACTTTGCGTCTGAATATCGTGAGGAATGCTTGGTCTGTACCAGATCCAGAACTGCCAGGGAGCGTGCCAGAAAATTACCCTCTGGCTCTGAGACTCTTTGTGCAATAATACAATGTTTTTGAGGGTCTCCTGGACATTTAAGGTGAGCAAAACCGCTTATGTGCGTGTCAGGCTGGAAAATGGGTGCAAAGAGGAACGGTAATTAAACGCATTTTTTGCGCACGAAGTAATAAACACGATTCTGTATTACCTTACACAATTTTAGATGTGCGCAAAACGGCCTCAGTGTAAAATGTTCCTTATCTGCTCACCCACGGCCAGCCGCTTGCCCGACTGTGCCACATAGGTTCAATGTTTGACCATACATTTACCAAGATGTGTACCTTTGCCAGGCTTCAATTTTGCCTGAAACAGAACTCCGACCTTCCTCTTTTGTCCGTCTAAAGGTGCAGGACGCTTCTTTTAAACATGCTTAAACCTGTTATGAATATATGGGAGCCAGGATTGGGGCAGTTTAATATTTTTCCTTTAGCGAGGTATTCCCTTCCGCACCCCACCGCACACACATGAGCCCCCCATATCCCAAACTGTTTTGGTCTGTGAGGTGTCTTATGCTCTGTAGATTAGGTCTGTGTTGAAAAGTTTTGGCAACGGTGCAGCCAGGGGATCTGGCTGAAGTTTCCTAAAATCAGACCCCCGTTTTGGGGGGAGGGGCCTCCCCCTGCTGCTTGACTGATGCGAAGCATAGCTGTCAGGCGGCATTTACCACTGCTTCTAAACACTGTCCTCCTCACCATCTAAACCATAATCTTGCTTTGATTTTATAAACCTCACAGATCCAGAAGGAGTGAAGATCAGAGCGGCACAAGGCTTAGAGGCTGTAGACTTCTTTATCCAGGTACGAAGCAAAGGCGTAAAAGCGGAGAGTCCTCATCTGCGTGTAACACAGCCGGTTTTTAAAGGCTTGCTTGAACGTAGTCCTTTAGGCATTTGTGCAATCCAAAGGCTTGCTTGAACGTAATCCTTTAGGTATTTGTGCAATGGTGATTGAATTTTACAATGATGATGAACGCTGTTCCAAGTCAATAGACTGAGGAAGGTCTCTGCACTTATTCTGAGGAAGACACAGCATGACACAACCTGAGCAAGAAATCACAGCCATTGCGGGAATTGGATCATGAACCCATGCAGGGTTACTGGGTGTGGGGACGCCTTGTGGAGGCCCTCGCGGACGTGGGGTATGACACCAACACAATGGTCACAGCCGCATTTGACTGGCGCCTGGCCATTCCGCTGATGGTAAGGACTGCCGATTTGTATGCATGCTTATGGACGTGAGCATGTGTGTGTGGGTGTATGCGTGTGTGTGTGTGTGTGTGTGTGTGTGTGTGTGTGTGTGTTGAAACCCATCTAGCTTGGCTGGCAATTGACATTCCATTGAAACAGTGAGGCACGCTTGTGCATACTGTGTTTGCAGATAATGTTTGTGAGATGGTGATTGTACATGACCTGAAGCACCCAGCGCTTTGTTGCTTTGCATTGGACACGTACGTGCTCCGTATTCACGTGCATGGTTGTGTGCTATCTGTCAACACGTTGTTTGCACTGCCTTGCTGCAAAATGTGGCCATGTTTGTGAATGCAGGAAGCCCGGGATGGATGGTTTACAAGGCTGAGGTGAGTCAGTCTAGTACGGTTTAAAAAAACGAGCTGGTAGGTTGTATCTGATTATGTGTACTGACGAGGTGAGCATGAGGATTTGCACTAGATATTGGTATGCACAGTGGAACTGATACAGCTTTGGCTGAACTGTTCAACTATTTTTAAAGAAGGGCATAATAAATACTTTTGGATGAAAACATTTGACGGCAATGAATGGGTTAAAGTTGGCTACGGTTCTGTCTCACGGTGCACGCTTTTGTTATCAAGTGAGGATGAACCTTTGTAATTCAGGACACATTGGCTCGCGTCTGCGTGAGCGCGACTTTCATGCAGGTAGCTGCCCTGTCTCAGGTCTTGTGCCTCGTAATTAATCTGCAGGTACCAAATAGAGAGCCTGCTGGAAATCACAGGCCAGAAGGTCGTGCTCACAAGCCATAGCTACGGCGAAAACGTTGCGCGCTCGTTCCTGCACTGGGTTGACGAGCGTTCACCGGGCTGGCTAGAGGAGCACGTGGAGGCGCACGTGGCAATAGCTGGCACCACCCTGGGTGTTCCCAAGGCCCTGACGGCTGCGCTGTCAGGTAGGGGGTGCAGCTTTGCGGCTGTCCTTTTGAAGGTCTGGTCAGGTCTATGGTGCTTTGGCATGACGTTGGGGGTGCTCAAAGCTGTGACGGCTGTGCTGTCAGGCAGTGGGTGTAGCTCTCATTGTAGTCCTGTTATAAATTGTAAGGCCTGTGGCCAGACACAAGCCAACATGACCGGGTGTTGCTAAAGCAATTGTGGCTGGATGTTAGGCAGGTGAAGCTGCTTTGTTGCGTTGTTCGAGCCAGGGGTCACACAAAGGTACACATTGCCAAAGTTGCATGTGGGCACAACTCTTCTTACTGCATTTTGTGTGTGGGCAAGATCAGTTTGAGGCCCACAACAGCAAAGCTAGCACCCCCTCGAATGCCTGTTGGTATGGTTCAGATGGATACAATAGGTACGCTGTAATTGCGGAAATGCTGGTGACCAGTTGTGGGCAAAGTGTATAGACGCATGCTGCGCATCATAAGCGTGCACCGTGCAAGGCGTAGCCCTCCAAATTTCAGTGTCTGGTAAGCTGTGGTGTTTTAAAGTCAATCATGCAGGTGCTCTTTTCAATAAACCTGCTTTCTGTTTCCTGGCCCGCCCTCTTTTGCTTGGGTCAATAAGGAATAAGGGAGGCTATCACGTTTGCATTTGACCAGCTGTGAAACAGGGGCGGCGCTCTCATGTCACATGTCAAAAGCTGATATAGTTTTTTTCCCCGCCTTTCTGTCTGCATGGTTCCTATTAATAACCCTAGCTACTCGTGTAACCTGTTTAAGGAACGGACCCTGAACAACCCTTAGTACACACGGCTTGCAATGCAGGAGAGATGCGTGATACAGCGCAGCTGGGAGCCTTAGCTAGCTACCTTACCAACAATTTGGTAGGAATGTTTTGATTTTATGCTCTCCCAATGTTCAGTATCAAACTCGTGTTATGCCGCCGGCGGGGATGTGTCATGCAACTAAAGACAGGTATTCTTGCTTTTCACTTGCTCTTATGAACGCCTGCAATTTGAAGTTTTGTCTCTGGACGTTTTTATGTTGCACATACACGCACGCATGCACTCACACCTTACAAGTACTCACACATGCACGTGAACAAATGCAACTCTGAATCCTGTACAACTATTTCCAATTTCATTGCACACCCTACAGATCCCCCGTGAAGCTCGTGTGCAGCTGTTCAGATCGTGGGCCTCTGTGCTTGCAATGTTTCCAGTCGGAGGCCCTAAGGTGTGAGGCAAAATATTCAAGCTACATGCGCTCGCTTAATACTTCTTTGGAGAGCTTATTACTTCCTATGTAAGCGCCAATATTGTTGGCCAACAGCTTAAATTCTGTGTGTTCCCAGCAATCACATGACCCCATCGTCAATTCTAAACAAGTGTCCTTCAGATTGCAGGCGTTAGTGTCTCACGGTACTGGCCGGGGAGCTGGTTTGTGCCCAAGGCAGTTTTCTTGATCAGGAGTCAAGCCTTCCTTGATCAGAAATCAAGCCAATGTAGTGCTTCAACAAATGACTAAGAGCAAAATAATTGTCTGAGTCTTCTCAATATGCTTCTCAAATCAGGTGTTGTAAATTGTGTCTGCCCCTTTTCTTATCTTAACAGCAAGTTTGCACTTGCATTTCTTTGCTTATTAATCATGCGTTCCTTTGGCTCCTACCAGTCACAGGATTTTCTTCATACTTTTCCTTTTCTCATCTCCATGACAGTGGTATGACACAAAGCCCAACACTACATACGTCGATTATTCTTTAACAAAAGATGCAGGTTAGGGGAAATGTCACTTTTGGGCGCTGCATTTCAGCGGGAAGGGCCCAAAATGAGGGCTCCCTCACATCAGATCACTCTTGATACTCATGATGATGCAGATCTGGGGCAATGGCACGTGGGCACCAGATGATACGAAACAGATGCGTGACATGGGGCGCACGTTTGGCGCGTTTTTGACTTCCGCGCCACTCAAGCATGCAGCGGCGGCCGCCGCTGCTGCCGCTGCTGCCGAGGAGCAGCACAGGCAGTTCCTGTTTCAGGTAACAGGGGAGGTGCTGCACGTTGTTTGGGACAAGATGCAGGAGAAGCCGTGCAGCAGGTCCTTAAAGGTTGTCACTGGTGCAGAGGAAGATGAACGATTGTATAGCAATACTGAATTGTGTTGCTCTGGATGGTATGTATTCAAAATCGCAATCATTTTGAGCAGCCAAAGCACAAGACTGGAAGGGAACCTTCAATCTTCTAGGTCATGAATAGGCTCCCTATTTGCAGCCTTTTAAGTGTGTGTTTTTGTGTTTGTGTGTGTGTGTGTGTGTGTGTGTGTGTGAGAGAGAGAGTGAGAGAGAGAGAGAGAGAGAGAGAGAAAGAGAGAAAGAGAGAGAGAGAGAGAGAGAGAGAGAGAGAGAAGAGAGAGAGAGAGAGAGATTTTCAGTGCAAAAAAGGAAGCAGCAAACATGTGCAGACAATGGCTTTGCTTCACTTTGCTCAATGGCCCTTCTGCCTCTTTCTGCTCAAGAAAAACCCTTCCATATTTCAGCCCTGAAACATTTCAACTTATGAATGAGCATAGTGCTGTGTACAAACAGGGAAGTATGAAATATGGTGGCAAAGACACGTCTTTGGACAATCCTTTAATCAACTCTTCACTGCTTTACAGTGTCGCAATTATATCTAATCCACGCAGGCAAGCAGTTGTGTGGTGGCACAGGCATGGCCTCGGAACCTATGCACCTCACTGACCCTTTTTACTCTCAAATGTAGCCAAGCGTCCCTATCTTTTCCCTTCTTATACCCACAGACAGGAAACCGTGGCGGCACAGGTATGGCCTCGGACCCTATGCACCTTACTCACCCCGACAGATACCGTGAGGCAGTGCGGCATAGTGATCAGGATAAAGAGGAGCTTCATCCCACTGATGAACCAAGCACGCGGCCATTGCGGAGCTCTGATTCTGACACCGCTGGTACTGGTGTTGGTGCTGGTTCTGGTACTGGTACAGGAACAGGAACTGGGGCTGGTGCTAGTGTTGGTGCTGGTGAGGGTGTCTCTGCTGAGGCATCCAGTGCTGATGCTGGTGGGGGTAGGTGTGGGATAGCAGAAGAGGGGGGTGCTGCTGATGAAGCAGGCCGGTGTGGGAATGATGGAGGTAAGGACGGAAACCGTAGCAGCAGCAGCAGCAGCAGTGGCAGTAGGGGCAGCAGCAGTGGCAGTAGTAGTGGCAGCAGCAATGGCAGTAGTAGTGGCAGCGGCAGCAGCGTTGGCGGCGGTGCTGGTAATAGCAGTGAAGAAGGTGAAGGCAATGATGGGGCGTCTGCCGTCAACCGATACAGCAGTGCTGTGAGTGGCATAAGCAGCACGCTGCGGCAGTGGTTTCTCAGCGACAGCAGCGCTGGCAAGCTGCTGGACTTGTCTCAGGTACGCGTTCGCTTGGAAAGACTTGATATGGCAAGGTGTAGAGGTGTAAAGGCACGCGTTTGTTTGGCAAGACGGGTTACAGTAAGGCATGGATTGTATGAGCTCCGGATTACAGTAAGGCATGGATTGTAAGAGCTCGTGTCTGCTTGACAAAACAGGAAACGGCAAGGCTGAGTGTGGATTGTACTATGCATGCTTCTGCACGGCAAGATAACATATGGCAAGGCTAGATCTGTCTTGGGTATCCTCTTTGCAAGTCCTTGGCATAGCAATGGCAAGAAACTGCTGCGTCGTAAGGGACAAGGCTTCTTAGCCGTGCTAGGCATAAATATAGAGAGATTTGCTTCTACCTAAGGACAAGGCTTTTCAGGCATTCTTTGAAAACACAAAGGAAGAAGTGGCTGCTTTTATAAGGATGAGGCAGCACCTCATTGTGCCTGGCACGCAAAGGGTTGCTGATATGAAAGGATGAGGCTCCTCAACCATATCTGGCAAAAATTGAGCTGGCGTTTGTGTAATGAATTTTGCTTTCGCTTTCAAGCCAGATGACTTGACGAAATGAGTTGAGAGATGTGCACTGCATATTTAGCCCGGCCAAGAAAAGGAAAGACACAAGCCTGCTAAGAGAGGGAATAGCCTAAGCGTCGTGGTTAATGCAGGCTGATGTGTGGATGGCTTATTTTGTGAGGCGCAGCTGTCAAGTTTGCGTGAGTCACGTTGTTGTTTGAAGAAGTTGGTGCAGACCAACAAAAGTGGGTTTTAAATCGCTGTGATACTATTGCAAGGGGCAAACTGGAGATTTTGTGTGAGTGGAGCTGGTGCTCAAATGCACATATACACACTTCACACACACACGCACACACGTACACTCACACACACTTACACACACACTCAGGCTCAATCTTTGGACGTCAGGCAAGCCATTGACGCTGCCTTAGAAGCAGCAGGTCCTCGATACAGAGAGCACTACTCTGAGTGGGGAGCCGTACACACGCACTCAAGCGTTGCGCAAGGTGAGGACGGCTCTGCTGCTGCTGCTGCTGCTGCTGCTGTTGTGTTGTGTTTCGCTGTATATTTGCTTGAGAAGAGCTCTGTTGTGCGTCTCTCTGCGCTATGCTTTGGAGTCATACCAAACAACACTCACAGCACAAGGCATTAGGGATGCTTTTGCGCAGCACTTGCTTGAAGGCTCTTGCGTACGCTGCACTCCTTGCCCATACCGTGCACTGCGCCCAAATATCAGTGAGTAGCTTTGTCATTGTGAGGCGATCGTGCCATGTGATGATGCGCTTGTGCTGCATGTGTTTGCAACTGAGCTGTTCTTTGACCGCCAACACTCTAAGCATGCTTAACGATGTGATCATGTACAATATAATATAGAGTGATATAGAGAAATATAGAGCGTCACTGACGCTGTACCAGAGGCACTGTGGTTGGCAGAGTGCACAGCCTTAAATTGACCTGCCATCGGTAATTCAATCACAAGGTTCTTCATCAGTGACATCTAACGCACTCTCAAACAACACAGTACACCTGACGTGTTTACAAGGATACGTTTGAAAGGTCGGTTGTAGGCAGCACACTTTAACTTTGGCAAGTCCGCATGTCCTTCCATACGGCAGCTTAGCGCCCCTTTCTTTACCATAGCATAATTAGTGGGCTCATTGTGCTTGGTAAGTACGGTTGTGTGTGCTTAACCACGTCGGCCACGTTGTGCATGGCAAGCACTGCTTGCAGGTGATTGTTCTGAAATGCTTCTCCGTGATGCATTTCAGATGAACCCCCATCCAACCTCTCGTTTCAGCCCGAATAGTCCCTCTGGTGTTTGGCACACTCTATTCCAGGTGGCGCCAACGCCTCCATCGCGGATACCATCCTACGTCGAATTGCTGGCACGGTTCAGCAGGTGTGTGGATGACGTGTTTGATTTCTGCAATGCATGGTGGATAGGCATTCAAATGCTATCCTATCACATTTCATGATCAAAGCACAGCTAGGAAGGACTTTGTACATGTACCGCGGTGAGCACAAAAAATGATGAAGAAAGCCCTACAACCCTGGATTTGCACACTGCGTTGCACAGAAGTCTGACAGAGGATCATTTCTAGGCGCAAAGCAGGCGTGCAAGACGAGGTGCTTGTCCAAAAGCACTGATCAAATGATGGCATACTCACACGCACGCACAGACAGACACAGACATACACATACATGTACGTACACACATATACACACACCACAACACACATGATCGTACACACATATACACACACACCATAACATACACGATATATAGGCACAGTCAGCGGCGGCTGGGTCCCGGACCCCAGAAGGCATGCGCAAAACCATGCCTGAGCGCTTGGCCCTGTTCCCTAACGCACTCACCACACCTCTGCCACCTGCACCTTCGATGAAGATTTACTGCATGTATGGTAAGTGATCAAATGTGTGCTACGCAGCGCCTGACTAAAATTACACCCCCTTCTACCTATTACCAAGACCTAAAGCGCGTAAAGTAGATTCCATGCCTGCTGCATTATCCTGTCTTCTCCATTGTTAATGAGCAGAGAATAGAAAACAAGGAAAGCATTGAGGAGAACGTAATTAACAAGGGGTGGTGCTGAATTGCCCTAATGAACCTCATACACAATTTAAAGGCACAATGCAACCAGAAGATCTTGAGATTGGAAGACCTGCTGCTTGCATTCCAGTGCTCCAACCTCAATGCAAGCTGATCTGCAGAATCTAACTGCCCTGGCCCTTTGTGACGATGGCCTTCCTAACACACATTCTTAACCCTACCTTCTGACATTTTCTCAACCTTTTAATTGCAAACCTATAAACATTCTCAACCGTGCCTTTGGTTAAACCTATGCGGCTAACACCCTTCGTCAGGAAATGGAATCCCTACCGAGCGCTCCTACCACTACACCCACCCGGACGGGTGGACGCCAGGCAAAACAATGAACAGCAACTTCTCTGGCGACAGCTCTTGCAGCAGCAGGTACATAGTGCATACACCTTTCTGGGTGTAGTAGGGAGCACATACCATAGTGAGAGTGCATGCACCTTTCTGGGTGTAGTAAGGAGCACAAACCATAGTGAGAGTGCATGCACCTTTCTGGGTGTAGTAGGGAGCACACACCATAGTGAGAGTGCATGCACCTTTTTGGGTGTAGTAGGGAGCACAAACCATAGTGAGAGTGCATGCACCTTTCTGAGTGTAGTAGGGAGCACAAACCATAGTGAGAGTGCATGCATGCACCTTTCTGAGTGTAGTAGGGAGCACATGCCATAGCGAGAGTGCATGCATGCACCTTTCTGGGTGTAGTAGGGAGCACAAACCATAGTGAGTGTACACACGGTTTCACACACACAAGCTCACCTGCTGCCAGTGAGCAGGAATTGCAGCAGCTAGTGGAAGCCGTGGTGAAAAGGTATCATCTGTTTTTTGAGATTTGTTTCATCAGCAAGTCACGTGCAAGCGCAACAGGATTGCAGCAGCGGGTGTGGGTTGTAAGGTGGGGTGGGTGAAGAAGGAAATAACAGGGAAGGCTGTTTCGTTTGTATGCGTGGTAATAAAACCTGCCATGTGCATTCAGGCGCATGAAGAAACGCACATAGTCACACACGCACATGTGTAGGGGTCATTAGGAACAGGTATGTCTAGTTATAGATGACAGGAAGAGCACACAATGGGGGTGCAGTCAAGAAGTTGTATAAGGAGACGAAAAGAGGCACTGCAGTAGCATGAGCAGGCATTACAGATCTCAGCACCAAGGTACTACCTCAAACACATACTGGAGCACAAAAACGTACACCGCATTGTGAGCTTCATCATGTAGAAGCAGATTCTGATCTGCACAAATTTCTGGTATTATGGTTTCACAGCATCAAGTAGTAAAACTGACAAATCGTGTAGTAAAATTGACAAAGTAATGTCTCATTGACACGTTGGTGTCTGTAGCTCAGCTCTTCCTCCTTCCTCCTAGAAGACGCGAGCTGTCCGTTCCGAATTAAGTTTCCTTGCCTGTTGTCCATCCTGCGGCCACTCTTAGAGCAAACAATCAAAGCTGTGAGAGCAAGCTTAACATCTGAACGTTTTCAACAAATATCTCTCTTTGCCTGATGCCCTTCCTGCAGCCACTCTCAAAGCGGCAGCGAGCAAAGCTGTGAGAGCGATGCCAGCTACCAGTTCCCTCAAGGCAGTACAGACCAGTTCCGCATCAACACTGAAGTGCACGACCCAGAAAAGGGCCTGGTAAGCATAAGGTCGCCATTGTTGTTTATTGGGGTCAGATGGTCCACTGCCCCGTTGCTTTTGCATGTCAGGAACTGCGGAAAATAGTTAATGTAGGTTGCTCAGCAGCATATATTCAGTTGTTTGATATTGTGAATGGGTGGCTGCCCATAATAATTAAAACTGTGTACCACAGCGCAACCAAATATCATTTATACACTGCAATGGTCACAGCAGTCTGGCCGCTAAGCAGCCAGATTGCTCGTCTTGTTTACTTTATTCCTTAATTGATGTGGGGAGTGGTCCTCACTGTCTGTGCAGTTCTTTCTCTTTGTATCAGCCGGAAGTGCAGCCTGTGTTGTGTGCTTCAGGTGTTGCTGCCTTCCTGTGAGTGCTCTAGACATTTCGCACATGTTTTTCCCCCTTGCAGGATAGCGGCATCCAAATGCAGGATGACGGCGATATCACAGTGCCATTGATCAGCCTTGGCCTCAGTAAGTCTTTCATGGCACCATATGGGTGTTTCATGGTGTGTGTGTGTGTTTTTCTTTGTTCCTTTTGCACCTATACAACCATAGTACAGAACTTTTCCTCGGTACTCGGGTTTCCAGCACTGATATTGCTTCGAATCAAAATCCCAGATTCACGCAAGCAAGCTGCATGCCCACTCCATGCCTTGGCTGCACAAGCTTGCATTTGGGTGGTGCAGTCCTCCTTCCAGGCTCCTTTCCAAATTTGATGGTGTCGTAAACATGCTTTGACTCTCTGCATAATTGTGCCAACTCTCACGTTTTTACATTGTGGATTTTTTTATCTATTGTGGTCACGTTGTTGTTGTGTGCTGTGTGCGTAACTGGTCTGCTATCATGCTGCACGCGCTTTAAAGATACTGCAGCACTATTTCATTAATGCACACATGCATGGATGCACCACGCAGTGTGTCATCGAGGCTGGCGCAGCAAACGCCTGAATCCTGCTGGCATGCAGATTATTTCCAGGGTGCGTGCATGCTGTAATCCTAGAACCTAGCTTTCTTTTGGGCGTTTACGGGGTGTAGTCCACATTTTCAGTATGTGTTGCCATAATCCCTCCCTCAGGCATTCAAGCAAAAATCAAACTGAGCGCTAGCACTGAATTGTTGGACTAGTTGGAGATACAGCAACAAAAGCAAATATCTCGCAGCCGCTGCAATGCATTCTTGCTAGGGTGGAACTGTTCCTACGTGTTGATGAGCGCATTACGGTTGCGGGGCTGGTTACTTAAGCAGGGGACAAGTCAGGCCAAGTATGCTGCAGAATGTAATTTATTCTGGTCCTTGACAGAAAGTGGCACTGCGATTAAATCGTGTATGTTTGCAGGAGTACAAGCACGTGGAGCTGGGTCTGCTGAACCCTTTATCTCGGGGTGGGCCTGCCTCAGGGCAGCATGTGGACATCTTGGGGAATGAAGAGATGCTGTGAGTGATGCGTGGCAATGAGTGAGTTTATTGAGCTGTGATTTAGATGACGTTACCCTGTAAGGAGAGGAAGGCTTGCAGGCGTATGATGTCAACTGCTTACTTTGCGTTCCTGCACTGAAAAGCTACGCAGGCAATGTCACACTCTTATTAATTAATTTAATGTATTGGCTTGAACACCTGCCTTTCCTGCTAACTGCCTTTCAGGTCTGATGTGCTAAGAGTGGCGACCGGACATGGGGATGAAGTACAAGACAGAGTGGTTTCACGTATTGATGAGATTGCCAACAACATTGACTTTGAGGATCCAGACGGGTGGGAGTAGCCTTGTCGTTTTTGTCCCAAGTGTACACATTTCTTGTCTCAATTATTGGTGTTGTGCATGCAAAGTGCGCAGCCGCTCCCAAAGCGGGCCCCAAAACGAGACTTTTTTTATTGTGAAGAGTTTAGTCATAAATATCTGTTATTGATAGCAGTAGCTCCTGATATCATTAATCAATAGCAGGTTGCAACTTTTTTAGTCATCAACCTAAAAAACGTCTAGCCTGACCACGTTCATTGGTGTGGGTTGCTAGATTTGCAGCCATAAGTCCCGGGTAAAAAAGAAGTGTTATAAACCTCTAAGCCAATGCTTGCACAAGCGGCAATAAAATAGAGGGGGCAATTAAGCCACAGTAAAAACAATTAGGCAACAAAAACGGGAAAGCTATTTGTTGTTTACCAGCTGAATGAAAAAACACAGTACAAGCTCGTAGTAGGGAGTGTGCTATCTCCCCTTGACCTATGTAAACACGCCCAAAAAATTACAGTAGAAACAAATTCTTAAATGAATCAAGGTAATTGTGGGTCCAACGTCTATGTAGCTAGTTACCATGCAACTCTCTACCACTGGAAAGGAACTAAAATCAATGTGGCTCAGGAACTCATAAATGAGTTCAGTGTGAAACACCTGAACTCAGGTTCTTGTAGTGTAGCATGAAGTGAGTTGTCCTCACTTTCTGGTTTTCTCCGGTTTCTGCTTCCCTTCTCCATTCTTTTTATTCCTTGGAGAACACAACTCTCTCTTTAGAATACTTCCCCCCCTCTCTCACCTCTTTTCTATATTTTAGTCCTTAGTTTTCTCCTGTCTCTCTGGTGTCTCTGAGTTGTTGTGTTTTCCTTGGCAATAATGACAGAGCCCTATGCATCTCACGATGCAAGCGAAATAGAACTAAAAAGAAGACGTGTCCAGTCGTACAAAACCAAATCTATCTATCACTCTCTCTCTCTCTCTCTCTTTCAAAAATTGCAAACACCACCTCAATCTGCTTCACACTCGCCTTCAAAGCTTCTTGTCGGCCTGTGCTGGTAAACATGGGCATTAGGCAACAGAGGCAGACGCAGCTCCTTAGGTATGATTGGCACTGCCTCATCCCAGGGGCCGTTGATCTTTGCTTTGTATTTTGTAATGCTCACTAGCTGCCATGGGAAGAGGAACGACACAGCGAGCACAGAAGCCAGCAGGGATGCTGCACGCACAAAAGTGAAGATGAAAGGAAACCCTCTATTTGCATCTGTACCATGTGTTACACCATTTTCACAGGATTTTGAGACAAAGTAAAGGCAGTCTGTTTGAAGCTGTAGGGACCTCAGTTGCTCCAGCAATGCACGGATCTGTGCCACAAAGTGTAGTGTCCTACTGACTTTTAGAACAGACTGTTTTAACTGAAGAAAGCCTTCCACCCAGGTGGCACAAGGCTGCAGGCTTAGAAAAGCAGGGGGGGGCTTAATGAAATGAAGTGTGACCAGGGCTGCTTCATTGAGGCAGAGAGCCTGAAGGAGCTGAAAAGGTGGGGGAAGTTCAGCGGTACAATGCAGTAGGAACAGCCCAGCCGTTTTGGAAGTCGTGCCTACCGAAACAAGCAAGGGGCAGGGGAATAATAAGGATGGGACTTTGATTGAGAGGCTTTAAGTGAGCGCAGAACAGAGGTTGAATAAGGAGCATCGGGCTCAATAAGAGCCAGACCTAGTAGAATTAAGGGAGATAAAGAGGGCCAGGTCAATTCGTTGAGGTCCCTGAACAGGCTGGCTGCGAGGTTGCATGGCACGCTTCTGGGAAGGAGCTTGGAGATGCAATTTGCAGAACAGCGTCAGGAGCAGCAGTGCATCTTTGTTCAATACCAGCGCAGGAGAAAGGCTACTGCGTTGATGGACAAATGCATTGATGCAGCATCAGGTCTCAAAACGTGTCACCCCATCTGCTATGTGTGTGCGATGCATGGTAGCAAATTTTGAGGAAGCGCGCTCACCTGCTAAGCCCGTGGATAGGGGCATGAGAAGGGCCAAGGCCACAGCAGCTAGCAAGAAGGTAACGACCAGGTGCGCGGTGATGGAGACTGGAGTTGGCAAAGGGGTGGGGAGGGGTCGTGAGGATACTCCGGTGGCAGCCTATAGAACACTCTGAACAGCTAGGGTTGTCATGTAAAGGACAAAGGTGCATGGCAGTGACTTGTCCAATGCCAGGTGGTAAATGCTGTAATTGGCTAAGGGGGGGGAGGGTTCTGTGTATGTGTGATGTACTAAGGTTCCATGGTGGAGGCTGGAGTAGGAGTTTAGGGGAAAGAAATGTATTACAGTGACTTTATTAGAGGATGGTCCAGCTGGTCATTGAAGTGAGATTTGGAATGTGGCCAGTGGCCATACTGTGTGACAGTGACACTATCAGGAGCACTGTCGATAATGGAGAAGATCTTGTGTTGTTTGAATGCACTTCAGTCTGACAAGAGAAAACTCACACAGAAAGGGAGAACCGCTCCCTACATAATTAACTGTGGCAAATGCATTGAAGGCTACATAACGCAGGAAGTTTGCCAGGCAACCTGTTCCAAAATATTTGTGCCGGCAAAAACTCGTGCCTGGGGCTTTTAAGTAATTAGAAGATAGGTATTGTTGATATAAATTACACGCTAAGGCCCTACCCTTTTATGCGATGCATGAATCAGCTGAGGAACTACAGATCCTGTTATCCATACCAGCCTATCCCCAACTCACACTTGCATTAAAGCATGCTTCCCACGATTTAAGAAGCACAGATACGCCTCTGAATTTTGGGGCATGTCAAATCCATCCCACGCCACTGCTCTTTACCATGCACTGAACAAAATGATTCAACTGACCATTGTCACACATCGCACACACATACACACATATACACACACACCTGCATGAATGTAGCGGCGCACATATGGGGACAGAAGGTAGAGCTCCAAGGACAGCAGCACTTGAGCAAACTGCACAGACATTTGCATGTATTTGTGTCTGTGCTAATTTGTACGGGCTTGTGTGTTGCGCGTACACGTGTATTGTGTGTGTACGTGTCTTTAATAACATACAGTACTGTCACGCTTCACAACAACTGTGCTGTCATAGACCTACAGAAGACTCAATGATGAGATGACACAGCACGTAAGTAGGTGTAGAATAAACAGTTCAAGAAAAAAGAACAGTGAGTCTTTAAAAAGGGCGCCAGCCCAGGCAACAGCTAAAAACAAGCTTGCATACATTCACATGTACACGCACGCACACAACACACACACACACACAGACACACAGCAAGGCGTACCACATGTAGCTCAGAGGCCATGAGGCTGGAGATGAGCACAGCTGCTAGCATGGCAGCTCCAAGGGAGAGGGTTCCAGTCAAGCAGTCCGTCACGCTATTTACAAAGCTGCACATAAAAACATCATAAGGAAAGAGGGAGGCAGTCAGGAAGGAAAAGAAAAGATAAAACTACGCAGGCAGCAAAACACTCCCTGCATCAATTAAGGAAAATGAGACACTTTGGCCCGAAGTGCCGTGAGTCTTCCCCACCAAATCTGGGGGCTTGCGTGTTAAGCTGTGCAGAGAAATTTAAACAAAGGAAGTCAGTAAAACAGCAAGCCGTGCTGAGAGAGAAAGAGTAAGAGTGTGTGAGTGAGTGTGTGTGTGTGTGTGAGAGAGAGAGAGAGAGAGAGAGAGAGAGAGAGAGAGAGAGAGAGAGAGAGAGAGAGAGAGAGAGCAGGAACGCAATATAAAGAAGCAGGGGAAGAAAGGGTCTCGAGCACTACATGCAAATGAGACAGAGATCAAAGACGGATTTGTTTGCGGGGGCCTTTGCTGAATTTTGTTGCCATGCCACACCTTACCTTTGTGTTTGACCAGATATGCATCGATTATCATATCACACACATATTCGCGCAAACACACATACACGCTCACACACACACACACACACACAATGCAAAGTTGGTGGCAAAGAACAGCAATGCTCACTTGTAGTCGTGAAGGAAGAGATGGGCCAACAGCAGGACGCTCGTGAAGGCCACAATGCTGTCTGCGCTGACCGTAGCGGCGAGCGTTTTGATTAAGGGTGAGAGCAGGTACACACCCCCAACCAGCAGCACGCCCTGACGAAGTCCACGGGCCTGAGAGTGTATGCACGCGTATGGATGAGTGTGTCTACGTATGCATTGCCTATGTGTGTATGCGTGTATGTGTGTGTGCACGGGTTATATATGTGTGTGTGTGTGTGTGTGCGAGAGCATGTGGTCGTGTGTGTTTGCGTTGCCTGTCTGTGACATAACAAGTCTGGCAAGGTTTCCTGTGATGTACTATTATCAGAATAATCAGAGTAGCGAATGCGGATAAGAGGTTATAAAGTTTGCTGTGTATAATACTCACCAGCGAGCCCCCTAGCAGATGGTTGCCCAGTAGGGCACAGGTGGCATACCCTGCAGTCGCGGTGTTTGAAACAGGGTGAAGGCTTGCGTGGCATACGTTTGCGCCACTGGATGCCACTGGCAAATAATCTGGGAGCTTCAGAGTTTGCTGATGTTTGCTTTATTGATGCTGTAAGCAATGGCCCTTGCCCTGAAACGAGCAACACCGCAAGGCCTCAGGACACTGTGCGTATGTGTGTGTATGTGTGTGTGTGTGCGTGTGTGCGTGTGTGTGTGTATGTGTGTGTGCTCATGTGAGTAATAAGCTTTGCACTTTGCATGTCCAGATTTGGACAAGGTTGAAGCGCAGCACATATATTTGCATTGCGCCTAACCAAGGTAACAGCTGCAGTGCTGGAAATGGTTGCAGTATACTCTTGCAAACTGGGACCACAGTTCTGGAAGTACACGCCCAAACCGCACCCCGTTTGCTTTGCAACTCCAGAAAGAAAGAACGATGAGAGCTCATGTTAACAATGTGGTCGTATGCCGAGTCTACCACGCGTCGACTTCAAAGCAGGCAGCAGCTGGACATGCTGACTCACCTAGCAAAAGCAGCAGTGAGCAAACGAGCAACAGCTGGTGGGCACTGATATTGCCAGCCCTGTACAGGGTGTGTGCGCGTAGGTAGGTAGGTAGGTAGGTAGGTAGGTAGGTAGGTAGGTAGGTAG
>Ga0307947_1001728_pt1 | contig 17406 bp, 21 predicted proteins | sample OrgLakmetagen232_FD_201840 | JGI IMG/M metagenome (GOLD analysis project Ga0307947, IMG submission 201840) | Saline water microbial communities from Organic Lake, Antarctica - #232 | ecosystem: Environmental > Aquatic > Non-marine Saline and Alkaline > Saline | place: Antarctica: Organic Lake...
ACATGTACTCATTCCGCACCCCTCAAAAAAAGAGTTATTTTTACCCTGTCCGCACCAATCCGCACCCCTCTCAATATATAATTTAGTGCTTGCCGCACCAATCCGCAGGGGCAAAATGCCCTCAGAATTGCACCAAGGGACTCAGAGGTGCATTCCATAACACATCAACATAGTTTTTGTCCAAGTGCACTGAGAAATATTAAACTGAGTCTGGTTCTGCTGAACTCTGTCATCCATTGTATATTGTACATCAACTGGCACTGGTTTTGTCTTCTAGTCTTTCTTAACTCAAGTATCATCACCATCATCTTCCCCATCCCTGCTCACGCTGCTCGGCGGTTGGGGGGAGCTTGCAGAAGCTGGCCATCCCTGTCTGGACACGCCCCACAGGGGCTCTCGGGGGCTCTTTCCCACTCATGACCCGTCAAAAACTCAAAAGTAATTATTTCAATTCAATCCGCACCAATCCGCACCCCCTCAACTATTTAAATATTTCAGGGGGTGTGAGCTCGCCGCACCCCCCAAAAAGAATATTTTTGCGGCGTGATATATTGTTAGTACGGTAGTTTCAACCTTGCACTGGCTTACCAGTTACCCCTCTCTTGCCCTACAAACTGATCTTGTCGCTGGCAGAGCAAGCCCATCAGCAGAGGCCCACCAGCTTTACACACGGCTGTTGATTAGCTAGCTACCCCTTTGTAAACCAATGCGTGTACCTCACCGGGAGTTGGGAGTACAAAAACGATTACAGCGGCAGCTCACAGCACACACCACTAGTATCAGAAGCTACGCAGGTGAATAAAGGCAGTCGATATGTCAAGAGTAGATGGACGGTAGTCTGTTCATGTCAAAAGTGTCAGTGAAGTAGCATTCTTTAGTTTTTTGTTATTTGTGCCATCCCAGAGGATCAAAGAAAACCAAAACCAGGGGCAAACAAGGATGCAGAAGAAAGCACGCATGACATGGCACGTCTCACGTGGCACATACTCACACACAAGCCACACGCAAGCAAGAGCAGCGAAGCCTAGTTCACACAACAACCTTCATTCGATGAAAGCCTGTTCTGATTCACTCCGGTGCGATACAAGCCCATGCTTTAATACAAAGCATGCGCTCTTATGCGCTCTCCTGCTGCATGCTGGCTCTGCCCAGCGCAGCCCTTATCTTAATTCTGTGCAGCTTCAGAGCTAAAGCATGCCACATGTTCTACGGGACTGCACGAAGAAGGGTGCGCAAAGCACCACCAGCAACCGCAACGCGCAAAGCCCTACTACCAAAGCCTCGCGCCTCTCCTTCCTCAACCAAACATCGAGGCCACGCAACACTGTACACACACAATAACACACACTATTCGTCATCAAAATTATCCTCTTCGTCCTGGTCTTTGTACACCAATCCCACCGCAGCCAAACCCCCATTCTCCCCCGGCTGCTGCATGAGGGCTGACTGCATGTCGTTCTGCTGGATGAGGTTTGCGGTGCCTTGTCGAGCCTGTGGACGTGTGTACGTGTGTGTACGTGTGTGTGTACGTGTGTGTGTGTGTGTGCATGTACGTGTGTGTGTGTGCGCATGTGTGTGTATGTGCAGTGTTGAACGCAAGCAAGTGCCTGACATATAATCTGTGAGCACATGGCACCGCTACAAGCAGCACCGCTATGATGCCAAGTCGTACAGCGAGGTATGCTGAGGGTGAGGCCGGCACTGCCAGCAGTCCCTCTTTGCCTCACCCTGAAACCTTCCTTTTGTCACTTTCCCTTGAATCTTGAGCCTCAACACCCTTCTAACTTTTCCAACGTCCGAGCTAAAATACGTGCGTGAGTTAAGATATGTACGATGTGTGTGAGTTTTGGGATCGTTCTGACACATCTGACGTGAGTGATGTACGTGTTCTGACATCTGACGTGAGATAAGATACATATGATGTGTGAGATTTGGGATCGTTCTGACACAATCAGCAGTAAGCTTCCACAACGTTAACATGTGTGAGGATGGAAGCAAGTCATAGCACAATATTGCAGCTGACATTAACACACCCACTTGTGGGCTACGCACACATACACTCAAAACGATTACGTGCATGCGTACGTACACACACAACAAAAACATCAAGTCTTTCTTATCACACTGCCCCCTCAAACTTAACAATACCCTCCACACACGCACACACGCACACACGCTCACCTACCCCACCTATTAACTTCTCCCACCCATTCGCTCTCCCATACCAACACCGACACCTCTCCCACTTTCTACCCATTCACCCCGCACCCCCATCCCCACCGGCACCCTCCCCTACCCACTGCACACACACCCGCACCCGCACACGCACACACACACTCACACGCACACACCCACACCCACCCACCCACCCACACACACACACTCTGACACCCTCCACGCACGCATGCACGCACACACACACGTGCACACGCACCTTGATTTCGTCCACCTCCTTGTCACACTGCTCCATACGCGCACGCTGTTGCTCTTGAGCAATTCGCTCTTCCTCCTCTTTCAACTTGCGCTCCCGCTCCTCTGCTTCTTGCTGCACTTTACGCGCTGCTTCCTGCTCTGCTTCCTTGGCCTGTGTGCGTGTGTGTGTATGTATGTGTGTGTGTGTGCGCATGTGTATGCATGTGTATGTTAATCTGGTCCCTGGCACACCAGCTGGTCTGCAAGTGTCTATGTTATCCTTCTGTGCCCTTCTGGTATGCTTCTTCGCCCTTTGTAAAAAACAAAGCATGTACATGTGTGTGTGTGTGTGTGTGTGAGGTTCAGTTGATCCTGCTGCACCCCTCAACATTTAGGTCCTGCTGCTTTCTCTGCTCTGCTAAGTGCTGAAATTCTGCTTTCTAAAAGTTTTAAGGATGAAGAGTCAGAAAGTTTTAAGAATAAAAAGTTAAAGCAAAGTCGGAAGGTGTTCACACCGTGCTGAATTTCTTTCTTGGTTTGTTTCAAGGCTTCTACTTCATCCGTCAAACACCTTTGCAGCTTGTGCCTGACTGCACAGAACAGGGTTGCAGGTTTGAACACTTTCTTGGTTTGTTTCAAGGCTTCTACTTCATCCGTCTAATAAACACCTTCGCAGCTTGTGCCTGACTGTACGTTACAGGGTTGCAGGTTTGAACACTTTACAGGCATCTGAACACTTTGAACACTTTACAGGCACAGAATTGGCCACGACCCTGCGCACCACACCAAGTTGACACATACACAACGACACCCACACACATTGACGTCAACGGACATACATGCACACCACACCAAGTTGACACATACACAACGACACAGACACACATTGACGTCAACGAACATACATGCACCTGCACCCCCCCCCCCCCTCCCCCACACACACAAACACACACACATACTCACACACTCACACACGTTAAACCATACACATACATAGGGTTGGCCAGAACCACGATATACACACAAAGCTGACACACCGCACATGCATCGATCACACACATTGACACACACGCACATACACACAATGAAACACCCGTGCCTCACCTTCAGCATTTCTTGCTCCTGCTGCTCCTTGAGCCTCTTTTGATCCTCCGCCTGGAAAGTGTGTACGGGTGCACAGGCATGTTTGTGCGTGCGTGTGTGTGTGTGTCTGTGTGTGTGTGTGTGTGCGCGCGGTTGTGTGTGTGAGTGCATGTATGTGTGTGCGCGTGTGTGTGCGAAAAGTGTGTAAGTGCATGTATTTTGTGCGTGTGTGTGAGCGCATGCGTGTGTGTGCGTGTTTGTGTTTGAACGCCGGCGGTCAAAGTGGTATGCCAAAAAAACACTGGTGCATGATGACGTCGTAACCTCAAGTCGGGCCTCAGGAAAACTGCCATTTGCAAAGCAAGCCTCTATGCCTCATTCCTTCTCCAAGCGTCGCCAAGACAGAGTAGCAAGCACAGTGCTGAGCTCAAGAGCACTCGTCTGTTCTGTTCCTGACCGTGCTTGCTTAAAAGGAGCAGGCCGTGCTTGTTTGTATTTACAGATTTGGTAAGAGCACGACTCAGACTTACACAGCGTACATGCGCCAGCCACTGCGCTAGCATAAAGCACAACTCAGACTCACGCGGAGTACATGAGCCAGCCACTGCGCTAGAGTACAGCACGACTCAAACTTACACAGCGTACGTGAGCCACTGCGCTAGCATACAGCACGACTCAGACTCACACGGAGTACGTGAGCCACAGCACTAGAATGCTCGCTCGTAGACATGAGCCAGACCATGGCAAACAGAAAGCGCACACACACACACAAAGGTGCACGTGCGAGCACACAGACACAGACACATACACACACGCACACACAGACACATACACACACCTGCTTGCGCTTCTGCTCGTCCATGGTCTGGAACTGCTTCCACACCTCGTCGTCTGCTGCCTCCTCATTGTCTTCGTTCTCCCCACCCTCTGGCTGCTGCAACGCAGACGCGTCCCAGTTGGCAGCATTAACTTGCACCTCCGGCTGCACATGACAACAGCGACATCAACGTATACTTGTTTTAAAATTAGGGCAGCCTTGACGCTGGCGGATCCCGGTTGGCAGCATTAACTTGCACGTCCGGCTGCACATAAATATTGTATGTGTATGTCTTCAGTCGACCCTGAGTATGCTGCATGTAACACAAGCAAGCAGGTACCCAAACAACAGGTTCCTTGGTTAATCACACACGCACGCACACACACATACACGCACACAAACACGTGCAAATGCGCTGAGCCCACCCAACATACCTACCGTGACCCAGCCTTCTCTTTTAATATCACACACACACACAAACACACACACAAGCACACAGACAGACACGTGCAAATGCGCTGAGACCACCAAACATACCTTACGCGACCCAGCTTTCTCTTTTAAAATCGTCGATTGTTCGGCAGCCCCTGTAGCGGACTCATCCACAACACGCCGGTCTCTAGGGAAAGTGGGAGCATCTACCCAAAGGGAATGTGTATGCGTGTGTGAGTGTGTGTGTGTGTTTGTGTGCATACTTGTGTGTGTGTGTGTGTGTGTGTGTGTGTGTGTGTGTTTGTGTGCATACTTGTGTGTGTTTGTGTGTGTGTGTGTGTTTGTGTGTGTACGCGTGTACTATTATAGCACGGTGTGTTGATGTGAGCAGGACTGAGTACAGCGCACCAAGGGCGCCACGAGTGGTTGTGATGGATCATGCTAAAAGAGTAAATTTGTGCCGACAATCAACACATGCACACACCCCCACAACCACACCCACACTCACATCCACCCGCCCACACATAAACTCACACACACTGACACAGACACTCGCACCCGCACCCACACATACAATCCAGAAAACAAAGACTCACTCTGTGTGGCTGGGTCGTCCATGGTCGAGCCTTTAAATTCTTGTTGAGAGTCCGATTTACTGGCAGAGCCTGTACAGCAAACGCGGGGCGCTAGTTAATAACAGGTTGGTGTGTGTGTGTGCGTGTGTGTGTATGTGTTTGTGTGTGTGTGAAACACACACGCATGTGTGTTGCTTAGCGGCCTTTGACAAGGAGGTCACATAGCCTAGGGTTTCATAATTTAAATGATCTAACAACGAACGCAGTCTTGCAATGTACCTGATTTTATAATGTACGTGGTTTGAACGCATGGTGGGTGGGGGGCACGTGATGAATGATGTGCATGAGCGCTACCACCATTATTGCTCACGCATGTTTATATCCAAGTGCACCACTGTTCAGTTGTCCATATGATTTGAATACACAGACTTAAAAGCTGCTCACAGCGTGCAAGTAGGGTTGGCTAGAACCGTGTGTATTCGCCATATATTAATGCAAATTTGGTGATTTCCCTGCCAGAAATTCCGTGATTACACCCCGTATACATTACCGTGTACTAGGTGATTTCCCTGCCAGAATTCCGTGCATACACCGCGTATACATTACCGTATACTAGGTGATTTCCCTGCCAGAAATTCCGTGATTACACCCCGTGCAATACCGTACACTAGGTGATTTCCCTGCCAGAAATTCCGTGATTACACCCCGTACAATACCATATACTTAGGGTTGGCCAGAACCATATATATACGGTGTATGTACGGTATTTTTGGCAGGGAAATCACCAAATATACGTTCATATACGGTGTATATATACGGTTCTGGCCAACCCTACATATACTAGGTGATTTCCCTGCCAGAAATTCCGTGATTACACCCTGTATACGTGTGGTTCTGCCAACCCTACGCGCAAGGCAAGAGCTTACAGCCGCAGCGACACCTGTGGGTGAGCCCAAGCCCGGAAACCATACATACACACACGAGAGTGTTATAGCTGAGGACTTATCTACTGTTGATAAGCTGGCGCGTCGCGTGCTCTGCCCAGGGATATGTCGTACGGTCATTTGAGACGTTTAATGCGGTTCAACAAAAGATGCGTTCAAAACGGTACGGCGCATCATAGGCGAGTACGCCTTGCGACACATCCCTGGCTCTACCGATTGATTTGGAGGTGTGCTTCAGACACACACACACACACACACACACACACAAACACACACCAGGGGCCGTCGTGGTGAACGTAGGCGAGTGCGGATCCTTCTGCTCGGGCACGTACGCTGAAGGCCAAAGGATAATGCCGGAGTGCACAGGCACACACACACATTTGCCTACACGCATACACGCGATGATGCCCACCCAACACACACACACACACACGCACGCACGCACGCACGCACACACGCACGCACGCACGCACACACGCACGCACACCTTGCGACCCTTCTGCCTCTGCCATCTCCGTGTCTTCCTGCGATTCAATTAATCGGAGCAGGAGTGTGTATATGTATTTGTGCAGGTGTGTGTATATGTGCAGGAGTATATGTATTTGTGCAGGAGTGTGTATGTGTATTTGTGCAGGAGTGTTTGTAAGGAGCAGGAGTGTGTATATGTATGTGTATGTGTGTGTGTATATGTGCAGGAGTATATGTATTTGTGCAGGAGTATATGTATTTGTGCAGAAGTGTGTATATGTATTTGTGTATGTGTGTGTGCGGATGTGTGTGAATTTTTGCGTGTAAGTATGCCCCTCCTATTCCTCAGCTGCTAGCCTACGTGGCAACACACCTGACACACACCCACACCCACACACATTTGCACAACTAGCGCACACACACACATACACCTTCCTGCCTGGACGTATGGGGCAGTCCTTTTCACCCACCAACTCTGTTCTCCCACGCCCCCAGTTGCTGGAGCAGCAGCACCCACAACTCCATCCACGCCCACACCATACCCACATGCACTTGCACGCGCGCACCTACACACACCTCTTCTCTGCCTGGACGCGCTGAGCGACCCCTTTGCACACACTGTCGCTCGTCCCCAATGTCCCCATTGGCCGGAGCTGCAGCGCCCACATTTCCATCTACACCCAACACACACACACACACACACACGCACACTCACACACACACACACACACTCAAACACACACACACACACGCACACTCATGCACACAAACACACACAACAATCCACACCTCTTTCTGCCTGGACGCGCTGGACGGCCCCTTCTCCCCCATCGTCGCTCGTCCCCCATCCCCGTTGGCTGGAGCAGCAGGCTCTGCAGCAGAGACACCTCCGCCATCACCACCAGTCGCGCGGGGAGCTGCTCCGTCATTAACGCCTGCAGTCAGAGCAAACCCATGCATTGGTGCGACGTGTGAATGAGCTGCTCTGTCATCGACGTCTGCAGTCAGAGCAAACCCATGCGTTGGTGCGACGTGTGAATGAGCTGCTCTGTCATTGACGTCTGCAGTCAGAGCAAACCCATGCATTGGTGCGACGTGTGATTAAGCTGCTCCGTCATCAACGCCTTGCAGTCAGAGCAAACCCATGCATTGGTGCGACATGTGATTGAGCTGCTCTGTCATTGACGTCTTGCAATCAGAGCAAACCCATGCATTGGTGCGACGTGCGAATGAGCTGCTTTGTCATTGACGTCTGCAGTCAGAGAAACCCATGCATTGGTGCGACGTGTGATTGAGCTGCTCCGTCATCAACGCCTGCAGTCAGAGCAAACCCATGCATTGGTGCGACGTGCGTGTGTGTGATTGAGCGAGCCTGTGGTAGCAGAGACGTCTTGAGGGTGTGTGTATGTGTGTGTGCATGTGTGCGTGTGTGTGTGTGTGTGTTGAGCGGGCCTGATGTAGCAGAGCGTTACCTCCAGCAGGGGGTACACTCAAAAGTGAGACCCTGGTCTGACATGATGGCAGCTTGTCTGTCAAAATAAGAACGTTTACGCATACACGTACGTTTCTGGCCAACCCTAGTGTGTGTGCAAGTGCACGTGCACTTGCACGCACATTAGGGTTGGCCAGAAACGTACATGCACGCTGTATACGAGCATATTTTAGTGAATTTCCTGCCAGAAATATTGTATGTACAACGTATATAAATGGTTCTGGCCAATCCTAACACACACGCAAATTGCACACACACACACACACAAACTGTGGAAGACGACCGCCACCCTTCACAGTAACCAGAGATCTATCCAAAAGCCAGATGTGCTGCTACCCTTGCAACCCCACCCCTCCCTCTATTTACTGCTACCCTCCAGATGAGAGAGAGCAAAGCCCAATCGACATGTGAAAACAAACCTCCAGATGAGAAGCAGAAAAGCCCATTCAACATGTGGAAAACAAATATCATGTGCGGGGAGCACTTCTTGCCTGCAGTCCTATCTGCTGCTGTGCCACGCCATCTCCCATCTGCACCGCCTGCACCACGTGTATACAACAAACAGCCTTTGACGGGCACACACCTGCACTCCCATAACCCAAAACATTCCCACCTGCAGCCCCATCTGCTGCTGTGCCACGCTATCTCCCATCTGCACCGCCACCTCCACGTGTATACAACAAACAGCCTTTGACGGGCACACACCTGCACTCCCATAACCCAAAACATTCCCACCTGCAGCCCCATCTGCTGCTGTGCCACGCTATCTCCCATCTGCACCGTCACCTCCACGTGTATACAACAAACAGCCTTTGACGGGCACACACCTGCACTCCCATAACCCAAAACATTCCCACCTGCAGCCCCATCTGCTGCTGTGCCACGCCATCTCCTATCTGCACCGTCACCTCCACGTGTATACAACAAACAGCCTTTGACAGGCACACACCTGCACTCCCATAACCCAAAACATTCTCACCTGTAGCCCCGGCGGCTGCTGGGCCACGCCCACTACCATCTGCAGCACCACCATGCGCAGGGGCCTCCACTTTCGTTGGTACTGCTGCTGGCGCTGGGCCTGCTGCGTCCTGCATACCGTCGGGGGCCTGTGAGAGAATATGTGTGTGTGTGTGTGTTTGTGTGTTTGTGTGTGTGTGTGTGTTTGTGTGTGTGTGTGTACACTCATGCGGCTGTACAGAAGGGATTGGCGGAGCGTGCATGGATCTAGGCCCTGTATCGGTGAATGTGCGTGTGTGCGGACGTGTATATGTGTGTGTGCTTTTATGCTGCCCACATAGCACACATTTTGACATTGTGTGTGTGTGTGTGTGTGTGTGTGTGTGTGTGCCTCGGTGTTTGAGACAGGCAGAGGGCTGGTGGCTGAGAATTGAGGCCCCTGCAAGGAGTCCAGGCTTGTGTTTGGCCTACAGGGGATTGGTTGGAACCAGGGATGGGTAATACGATTCTTAGAGACGTTCAATACGATAATTGCAATGAAATACACGAATTTTGTATGATGCGAAAAAGTTTGTAATATTCAACCCCGGCCGAACCATTTGCATAAATTGTGTACTACAACATGTGGGGTTGGCCAGAACTATGTTATACGGTGTATACACGGCAAGTTCGGCAGGGAAGTCACCAAATGTACGGTCAAATACGGTGTATATATACAATTCTGGCTTACCCTAACTATGTGTACGGTGATTTCCCTGCTTAAAACACTTTGTATACACTGTGCGTGCATCCATGCATGTCCGGTTTCAGTCAGCGCTAGGGACCACGGCGTGTGTACGGGACGGCTGCTGTCCATTTCATTTGACGTCACGTTGCAAACACTTGCTTCGCCCGCTCGCGTCTCCAAGGCGCATGAAGTGCGTGCAATGCGTGAGTGCATGGCTCACGAAAAATCCAAACCTATATCGCAGTGCCATGTACGGGCCGTTGGAAGCAAGCACACTCAAAGTGCGCAGATTAGCCTCATCACCCGGGCTGGTGGCAAGGCTCACGATGCGTGGGGCTGCGCAGACACATTTTTTATGTGCAGCTAGCTGCAAATGCCAAAAACACGCTGGCACGTATACACACATATCGCACCACAACATACCGAAATCGGGGCTTTGTTAGGTGCCCCTGCTTGGGGTGCTGCTCGCCGAGAGAGACTACGAACGTATGCGTGGAGCCTCATGAGTGTTGCATTGGGCAGCTGGTCGATGTCTAGCTCTATTTCCTCATCATCAGACGTGCCTGCCATGTCAGCCTGTGATTGTGTGTCATGTATCCCGTGTCATGTGTGCGTGTGTGTTGTACATGTGTGTGCACGTGCGTGAGCGTGGTCATGCGTGTGCGAGTGTGTCATGCGCATGCGCATGAGTGTGCTGTGTTTGCGTAGACAAGAGAGAGTGTGTGTGTGTGGCATGCCTGTTATTATGCATAATAACGCACGTTCCATGTCCACACCACTTGAAAGCAGATACTCATTAAATCCCAAAACGCGCACACATGCCTGCGACCACACTGTATAACCCTGACAGCTTTCACACAACCGACGCCCAAACATAACACGCACCTGTAACACATCCAACACCCCCACTAGCTGGTCGCCTTGCAGCTCACTCAGCTCCACACTCAGCTTGCGCTTCTCCACATCCGACATCTGTGCACATGTGTGTGCGTGTGTATATAAGTGTATGTGTGTGTGTGCGTGCGCGCACGTGTATGTGCGCAGGGGTTCAAGCTTGTGTGAGAAGGAAAAGGAGGGCAAGCACAGCAGTACTTTACCTGTGAGTTAAAATCTGGCATCAGTTGCATGCATGCATAGAACACAAGTGGGTGAGAGACAGCAAGGGTGTGATGACAGCAGTGTGGAGCTCTCGCATTGACGACTGCTGGGCTTGCAATTGCATAGTTCGCACCAAATACACACAAACAGACATTTACAAGCGCGCACACTAACACACACATACTCACACAAAAAGATATTAACAAGCGCTTGCACCACACACACACACACACACACACACACACACACACACATGTACACGTACACACACAGATACGCACAAACACATGCATAATTGCCGGCCACACGAATTACTTTTGCTTCTCACGCTCTTTCTTACTGTCAGCATGACCATCACGGCAACGACAACCATGCTGAAAAAAGGAACGATAGAAATGCAACTCTACCCTTCACACTTCAAACTGTGCAAAGCTGCTGCGCAACAATTGCCACACTTCCATGATGTTGCTATACAACGGCACACACTGCAAAGGCAAACCATGCATGAGCACGTGCGCCACAGGCTGTGCTGCAGCACAGACTGTGCTAACCGTGTGGCGCGGCAATTATTTTGGCAAGCTTAACAAGAAGCTGATGTGATGGGTCTTTAATGTTGGGAGAAGAGCAACCGTCAGGGACACGTACGCACGACGCAAGCATCAGAGCATGGCGTAGAACGCAAGCTTGCCAGTTTCCCACAAGCGCCTGGTGACGCGGACAATGCGGCCAAATCCTCACCTGTGCATTAGGGTCCACATCTGCATGCGTATACGCGGACTGCACAGTGGAGCGCACCGTACTGCTCAGCTGGTTGACACGATGAGGCAGCGCCAGGCCCTACGTGTTCAGACATGTGTGGTATGTGTGCATGTTTAGGTGTGAAAGTGTACATGCGTGCATGCATATATGTGCGTGTGCAGGTATTTATGTGTGTGTATGTACATGTGCATATGTGCATGTGTGTCCATGCGTGTGTGTGTCAGTATGTGTGTGCGTACACGTGCGCATTAGCGTAAAAGCATACATGATGCATGCATACATAATGTGCGTCTCTGTGTGTGTGTGTGTGTGTGTGTGTGTGTGTGTGTGTGTGTGTGTGCGCGCGCGCACATGCGGTCAAGTGCGAAAGCGAACATGCACACATACACAAATGTGTGTGATTGCATGCAACGCGTGTGCATGCACTGCGTAGTCACAAGCTTCTTAATCGATGAGTTGCCTGCGGCAAACCTTGTTTTGAATTACCTTGGGGTCTTTTTGCAGGACATACTCGTTCCACCTCCTCTCCATGGACGACTCCGCCCATGCATTCTCCCATGCCGCTGCTAAGATATCTCCGTTGTTGCGCACGACGTGGCCGGGGGGGTTGTAGGTGGCGCAGTTGCGCCAGACCAGGCGCAGGTCGTCCCGAACCTGCAGTGGGTTCTGGTACGCCCCCTGATCCAGCTTCTTCCTCACGGTGCCCACGTCCATGGGATGCTTGACGTACGCGTGGTAGTCGGGGATGTTGAGCTTGATGGGGTCCACGGGCTCCTTGAAGGCATTGCACTCCTTTTTGGTCCACAGCTTGCGGTTGATCAGCATCTTGACATCCTTCAGCATCTCGTCCAGCTTCTTCTCATCCTCATCCATGGGAGGGACGGGCTTGGCGCGCTTGCTGGACGGCTCACCCCCACCTCCTCCCCCCGCCGGGCGCTTGCTGCTCTTGGCCACGCCCACCGGAGCTGCTGCAGCGCCCACCCTCGCAGGCTGCACCGGCAGGCCAGGCGGGGGCGCGTAGTACCGGCTGAGCAGGCTTGGGATGGACCCAGCGAGCGCGGACTTTTGTGGCCCGATCACACAGTCGAACTCATCCAGCAGCTGCGCTCTCCTGTCCGTCATGCTGCTGCTTCTATTCGCTGCTGCTACTGCTGCTACGCTTGTGCTGCACAGCTGGCCACCACGCGCGCCACCGGCACACTCACAAGCAGGAGTGGTCGACGCTGAGAACGGTGTCGTGCCGCCTGCTCTGCCTGTGCGTGCGCTGCCCTTGCTTCAATGCTGCATTCCTGTTCCCGCGCTTCAATTTCTATCTGTTTATCAACTTTATTGTGTCCTGGCGAGGCAACAGCACTGCTTCAAATCAAACACGTATTTAAACTTATTCCGGCATTCATCACCACTATGCTCCTCTCATCATTCAGCAGGCAAGGCCTCCTGGCTGGGCCATCTAGGTAGGTGTGGGAGGGTGTGGGGCCACACATGCGTACCATCTAGGTATGTGGTTGAGGGCGTGCTGCCTCTGCGTTGTGTACGTGTGTCACTCCCATGTGCAACCTCGCTGCACGCACCAGTGCATGCAGAGCTTGCTGCACACAATGTGTGGGAGATGTATAAATGCGGGTGTTATGGAGGGGCAGTGTGAATGTCTCTGCTCCTTCCATTGTGCTTTTGTGTTCTTGCTCAGTTTGGTTAATTTATCATAGTACAGTGTACACAAGTGTGTGCACTGCTTGCGAGTGAACAACGTCTGCAAGTCGTTTGCTGATGTAACGAAACATCACTGAGGTGTGCTGTGGCTCAACAACCATTTCTGAAACCACCTATTGCAGGCCATCACAAGTAGCGTCTGTGCCTCAGTTACGGGCCCCTGCAGCCTGCAGGTATCAAGCCTCCTCAAGCCTATTAGAAAGCCAGCAGGTACCTGGGGGGTTTGGCACATGAGGATGACAGGTCAGAGCAAGGAGATGGTTTCGAGCCGAAGGAGGGGGGAGTGATAGTGTCGTGTGTGTAGGTGTGCATCAAAGAGCATGTGCTGGCTCTTGGAAAGGTAAAGTAAATCCATGGATCAAAGTCAAAAAGTAGCGTAGCTGCCCAAGTCAGTGCACAGATAGAGGTGCCCTATTTCGTCAGCTACATGCAAGGGCACGTGCAAATCATTGCCATTGGCGCTTGAAACTCAGCACATTGCAACAGTATACAGAGGTAGGCCCAGCTCTTGTCCATAAAAAACGTGTGAAAGCACGAATCAAGGCCATTCCAATTGGTCATGTGAAGGGTCGGCCATAATCGTCTATGGATATAAATGGTGTATGCCGTGAGTAATTAACTGGCATATTTGGACATGCAACGGAAATGATCACACGTGTCTCACAGCCACAGTACCATCTGCTGAAACAAATCACCATGTTTTGAGCTCCTTTGCATTGCAGCAACAACTAGTGACAGGCAGCATCAGAAGCAGCAGCTCTGCTAAGCTGTCCTTTTTTTAACCCTTTACCCCTAACAACACGGCCGTGGCCCTGTCTTCAGATCAATGTGATTTTCTAGTGTGAGGCGCAAATTTTGAATTAAAGCACCAGCTTGGTAGGTGGCTCTTACCTGGAAGATGCAGGCCAGGGGCAGCAGTTCATGAGCTAGGCACTACAAACGATGCCATTGCAGGCACCCCACCTCCGCGCCACCACCACCTTGATAGGGTATGAGTCTGGGATACCATGCTTAAGTCAACAACGGAGACAGAGACGCGGGGACAGCTGCAGCTGCGCCGCGGGCCCCAACAGAGACAGGCCTGGAGGTGGCCAGAGCACGCGTGACGCACAAGCTAAGGTAGGTGTGTGTGTACGTGTTCATGGGGGGTGACAGGAGGTGTGTGTGTGTGTGTGCTCTGTGGCTCCAGGCTTGGAGGTCAAAAGAAAGTCACCAAAGTAGGGAGGTTAGTTCTGTACAAGGGGAACTCTGTTTGGAGCATTTTGTGCTCTTTCGTTACAGACAGGAGAAAGGATACTTGATCCACTTATCAGCATTTGACTCACGGTTTGTTCTCAGCAGCACAAGCTTCAGACCAGCCGCTTTCACATGAATTTCCTACTTTTCTTACTTTTCCGACTTGGTTTGCGGAGCATACAAAAAAGTGGTTATAAACAGCAACGACGGGATTTTTCTGCAGTGTCGCGTCCGCGTGATTGCGAGACGGCATGTTCTGAAAAAGTTGTTAACCTAAAAACTGTGTGCTATTTGTGCGCTGACTGCTGACAGCTTATTTACAGATGTATGTATTCCAAAAACAGCATTTATAGTAGAATATGTGTCAGTCAAAAGAGCAGGAAGCAGTCTGAGAACTCGTAAAAATATAAATCATGTAAGTTATGCAGAACCGTAAATGTAAATCACGTATGTAATGCAGAGGGAGTCTCACTGTACCAAAGCAGCTTACCTCCCTGCTTTCTTTCTTTTTCTCCCTTTGCAGCTCCTAGACTTCATTTGTAAGCATACAAGCAGAAGCATCAAGGCTGAGCATACAGCCTGTTACCATGCTGAAATGCGGAGGATTTACTCATTCATTAGGGGGTTGTGGCTTTTTTGGCGAAGCCCCCCTCGTGGGGGCGTGAGCCCCTAGCGTTGTCTCCTTCCCACCCCACTTCACACAGGCCTCCCCAGGCTCACCCAGGCCACCCCACGGGCTGAATCTTGGCATAGGCTCCTAACCAAAACCTTCACCGCACCATATGAATTCTGTGACCCTGGGGTGCTGTGTGTGAAGATGTAAAACTAATTTTTGGTTCTGGGGAATCCAGCCCTCCTCCCCAGGCCCAAGGCCCATCCACGGCACCTCCCGGGCTGAGACTCGACATAGGCTCCTAACCAAAACTCGTACCGGGGCAGATGAATTCTGGGACCCTGGTGTGCCGTGTGTAATGTTTTAGAGCATATAATAATGTTTGGAAGCCCCAGGAAGCTGCCCAGGATTCCTCGGACAGACCCCCGGACCACTTCCTGATGGTGCAGCATCCATCAGCACACTTCACTGGCTGCAATTGCTGCGTCAGGAGTCCTCGGTTGTGTTCGGACTGCAAAGTTCATGGTTGACCATGCAAGCAGAATTAAGTAATACTAATTTCGATGGAATATCTAATTTAAGTCAGATGTAATGACGCGCGGAAGTTTGCTTGGACAGGACCCTTCAGGAACGCGTTCCGTGTTGGCTTGGACTGTTCGCGGGCCATGGACCGCGCAGTGCAGGTGCTTGCCGCTCACTGTGTGTTGAAGCAGAGTTCAGACATCGTGGCCAGCCCGGGCATTTTGCTCGCACCTGCCCTCTCAACAGACAGGGAACAGCAGACGCAGCACATCCTCACGCCTGTTTCAGCAAAGGCTACTCCAGCACAGCGCCATGCACACCACTGCAGCATCTGTGGGGCAGCAAGACACACAAACAGGCGTGCCTGCACACACGCACACATGTGCACGCACACACACGCACACACGCATGCGCACGCGCACACAAATACAAACACAAACACGCACACATGCACGCGCACAAACACACAGGCGCGGCACACACACATACACGTGCACGCGCACAAACACACAGACACACGCGCGAGCACACATACATACGCACAAACACACTGGCACACACGCACGCGCACACACACATACACACACGTGCATGTGTGCACACACACTTACACGCACACATGCATATGCACGCACACGTTTTGCGTGTGATGGGCTTTGCCAATGTTTTAGCGTCGCTAGCGACGCACCCACACTTGTCATCGCAAGCGTTTATACTTAAGCAAGGCTGACGAAATGCAGGTCAGCCTGAACCTCGCGCCGGAACTTGCACCAAGGAAATAATAGTGCGAGCACATGAATGTAGGGAAAAGCAGCCATCTAGGTAGCGGGTAAAGTAACGGTGTGTTTTCAAGTGCATCTTTTAGGAAATTAAAAACTCGACCGCGGTTTTAAAAAATACATTTTAAACCCCTGCCTCCAGGGATGCGTTAGTGGTTTAGAAAAATCCACACACCCACATGCACGCACACACACGCACACACGCACACACATACACACACACACACACACACGAGCACGCACACACACACACACTACACAACCACGCACACACGCACATACAGACACAAGCACATACACACGCACATACACACAAATACACACATGCAGACGTGCACACATAGACACACACACACGCTCACTCACGCACACGCATATGCACACACACACACACACAAGCATTAACATCATGCTTGGAAATTTTTAAAACACCCTGAATGATTTCAAAAGCAGTTCCGGGGAACCCTGGAAAATTTTACAGGCTGTTCCTGGCCCCCCTGAATAATTTGGGCACCCAGTGTACTTCCCTGGGCAGCGGTAACATCACTATTATCGTTTATACTCTAAATTACGTAGCATAGACGCCCACATTTCTGCAATTTGGCCCAAATCCTAAACGACTTGCAACCTGGCCCAGGAAACCTTCCTCAATAGAAATACACGCCCGTAACAGGAGGCGTAAAAAAAAACTAGTGGGCGTCCAACTAGTGGACGTCCAAATTTTGGGCTGGACCCCCCGGGGGGGGGGGGGCGCCCGGGCGGGGGCGGGGGGGGGGGGGGGC
>Ga0307947_1001732_pt1 | contig 17389 bp, 11 predicted proteins | sample OrgLakmetagen232_FD_201840 | JGI IMG/M metagenome (GOLD analysis project Ga0307947, IMG submission 201840) | Saline water microbial communities from Organic Lake, Antarctica - #232 | ecosystem: Environmental > Aquatic > Non-marine Saline and Alkaline > Saline | place: Antarctica: Organic Lake...
CAGGGAAATAAACAGAACAAGGCCCTGATTGATTTCAATCACACCCTGATTGCACTATTGATTGAAATGCCCCTGATTGAAATCAATCACATTCAATCAACGTCAACCACTCCAGGAATTTTCTGACGACTTCGCACACAGCAACAGCTTATCTTCCCACCTCAGTTTGAGGATGGCCCAGCTCGTTTGAGGACCTTTATGAACCAACCTGTTATTTTTGGTGTTGCCTATTTTGTAGCTAAGTGCCTAGCCCTGTTCCCTTAATTTTTCTAGCGTTTTTTGGTTTGGTTACAGGCTTTTTTAAACTTCCGATCAGATGCCCACCAGAGGCATATATAGCGATGTAACCTTACCTTACCTTACCATCCTGGCCTAGCCTGCTCATAAGAAGCAGCATTAGTTCAAGGAGGAAAGCAATAAAGCTTGTTGTGGCGTAAGAAAGTAGACACATTGCTTTTTATGAGCATGCTGGCAGTCGCACTTCTTCTTGACTGAAGGCCTTTTTTTGTAAGACCTTGCTTGTAGACACATCGTGGGCTCCTGTTTTGGGGAACATATATGTATATTTTCTGCACACACACAGTCACATCCATCAGCAGCATCCCGGTGCATTACTTGAGCCGTTGCCTCCATCTCACGCATCAAAAATAATAAGAAAAAAGATCAATGGGGATCAGGAATAGGATGCTATCTGTGCATTAACCGTTCAGTGAGATGCCCTTTGAGGCTTATATAGGTAGTGATGTCACCTTACCTTAACAATTCAGACTAGACAAGGGTTGCTTAAGGAAAGTATACCATCATCGACTACTACAGGGGTCTTTTAACAAGAACTTAGTGCACGCATCTTGACACCTCCTGGATTGCATTCTTTGGCTGCCAAGAGTGGATTGCTAGGTGGGCGCAGCAGACGTCTGCCTTCCTCTGGTCCTTCTTGAAAGCCCTTGCTCAAATGGCCTGCATGCTCTTGTTGTTGCTGGTCCTGTAAACTCTGTACACTCTGTTGCTGGTCCTGATCGTCCCTCCTCACCAACTTCTGACCAAAGCCCTTCTCCTGGTCGACCAACTCCTGGTAAAGCAACTCCTGCTGCTGCCCTTGCTGCCAACATTTGACACTTGTATAATGTGTCACCCCCGCACCTAACCCTGCATGAAGCCCACCCCCCTCACGCCCACTGCTAGCTCTCCAGCCCCCCTGTGCTTCCAAACACACAACCGCAGCCGCAGTACTACTAGCACCCCCTCCCACGATTCCTCCTACACCATTCTGCTCCCTAATTTCTATTTTACTCGCCAACTCCGAGGCGCCTCGCTGCTCGCCCCCCCCGTCCTCCTCCCACATCTCTACCTCCTGACGAGAAAGCTGATTTCCTCTTCCTTGCTGCAATTGCTGCGTTCCCTGCTGCTGCTGCTGCTGCTGCTGCTGCTGCTGCTGGATTTCATAGCACACCTGTTGCGGCTGCTGCTGCTGCAGCTGTTCTTGTCCTGCTTCAACCATTCGTTGCTGTGCCCATCCCCGTTGCTGCTCCCTCCAATTCAACCTCTGACCCCTCTCCTGGTCAGCCATCTCTTGGTCAAGCTTTTGCTGCAGCTGCAGGGGACAAAGAAACAAAGGCGGAGAAGAATTAAGACATGTGTTGGAATGCAGCAGACACATGTGCTGAAAAAGACATTTAGGAACTGTTTCCTTGTAAAATGCAACACCACTTGACTTTTCTTCCGAATATCATATAACTCCATGCGTGTTGGCATGTTAAAGTTGATAGGGGGTATATACACGGCATACATGTACACATCCAAGCAACCCAATGTATGTGAAGAGGTGAATGCCCATCTTAACCTGTGTTTTTCTGCCTCACTGCCAGTTGTTGAGCCAACCAGCAGGCAAACAAATTTCTTTGCCTGATTCTAATCTTCAACAACCTTTTGTCTGCAGTGTAAAGCACAATCTGACAACACATCTTGCACTCCCTAGCAGGAGCATCCATATCCATATGATTTCTAGCCATACATGTTACACAACCCTTTGAAGGTAGGGTTCCATGCACCTTTATCGTGACGTTTTTAGGGTTGGTAGAACAGTATATACACACCGTATATGATCAGGTATATGACCGTATATTTGGTGATTTCCCTGCCAAAAGTACCATATACACATTGTATTGTATGGTTCTGGCCAACCTATGCATGCGCCGTTGCTCTAGAGTCAGTGCTCAGAACAGCACACTGTTTAAAATGTGTACTCAGAAGTGTACATAACTTATAAAAGATTGAGCTCATAAGTGTACATACCAAGAGTGTGAGATATTTCTAGGGCTACAGCTGTTTAACATTTGACCGAACCTGCGTGCTGCCTCAACTGAACAACTGAACGTGGGCCGTCACCACCTTAACCGTTTTGCGCCGACATAACTCGCATAAAGAAAGAGAGTGGCCTTCGATTTTACCTGTCGCTGCTGCTGCAGTGTCGTCACACGTGCCATCGCTCTTCGCAGCGCTACAGCAAGGACGGCCAACAGAGCCACAAACGTGATGACCCCCACGCACGCGAGGAAGGACTGCAGGTGGGTGCTCGGCGAGGAGACTTTACGCCCTTGTAGCGTCTGTGTGTGACGTGAATTGAAGTTGGCATGGTGTTGTGTGTGAGCAAGACAGCTTAGCAGGAAAGGTGAAGTGGGAACATAGATACTGTTTCTAATCAGATACTATTTTCTTAAATTACTGTTGCTGTCTATGGGGGAGAGTTTGCACGTCTCTGCAGCATGTGTGATGTTTGCAACATCGCAAGACAAAAGGGTGCCAATTCCCTTCCGTAAATTGCCATTTGATCCCTCTGTAGCAACTTTAGTCAACATGTAGGCATCATTTTTTTGTTGGGAACTATAGGTTGAGCAGCCATGCCAGGCTGGAGGCTTTTGTAATCCAAATCCAAATCAAATTGAATCAACATGCAGGCAACATGACCGATTCAACATGTAATAGAATTCCCACATAACTCGGGCAAGTGACCCCGTGGCGTGAACCCTGCTTGTCAGGCACCCGTGCTCAATATGTGCTAGGGTTGGCCAGAACCGTATACACACAATGTTCACACGGTGCTTTTGGCTTGGAAATTACCAAATATATGGTGTGTACGCACATATATAAGGTTCTGGCCAACCTGAAATACATCGCATCCTATCGGATTGCCAGGAAAACATGGCAACATGACCAAGAAAGTGGTGTGGGTTATACGACAGCCAGCAGAGTCATGGGTGACATGATGATTTCGGTCGATGTGGTAAGTCTGCCACTTCATATCTGGGCACGCAAATAAAAAAATGCCACTGTATATGTCTGGGCACACAAATGAATGGACTCTGTTACATATGTCTATATGTCTGGGCACACAAATGGGAGAATGTTGCTATGAATGTGGGCACAAGAACGAGCAATGCCGGGTTGGGTTTAGCCCTGATTGCCTCCAATCGCAAGCAGGCAATCACTCGGTAAACCAGTGTTTGAAGGTTTGCAGAGGTCTAGGAAACATGAAGCAATTTCAAGCACACATATGGCCATACATATGCACCGTAGTTCATTGCGACTTAAGGCTTCATTTGTTTGTTGCTCGCCAAGGAAAGCACTGCATATTGCATAAAGTACGACACATGCCATGTAACAAATATACCATGCACGCGGCCGTTGCTATCGGACAGTGAAGCACTCAGAACTGACACACACTCGGACAGTGAAGTACGCAAAACGGACACACACTTGGACAGTGAAGTACTCAAAACGGACACACACTCGGACAGTGAAGTACTCAGAACGAACACATACTCGGACAGTTAAGAACTCAGAACAGACATACACTCGGACAGTGAAGCACTCAGAACAGACACACACTCAAACAGTGAAGCACTCAGAATGGACACACACTCGGACAGTGAAGTACTCAGAACGGACACACACTCGGACAGTGAAGCACTCAGAACGGACACACACTCGTACAGTGAAGCACTCAGAACGGACACACACTCGGACAGTGAAGCACTCAGAACGGACACACACTCGGACAGTGAAGCACTCACATCACTGAACGTTGGACACGGTATGGGAATGGTTCCGCCAAGAACCGTACACATACCATTGTATACCTATGTTTCTGGCCAAGCGTGCTAGCTCTTTCACGTCGTAATAGACTGAAGCTTGGTACAGCCTTGTATGCAATCCTGGCCTAGCGTGCATTTCTAGGCCCCCTACCCGCACGCATACGTGAGAACGCTTTTGCACTAATGTACATGAGCAGTGCACAAATGAAGCACATGCAACGGTGCTGCCTCTACCCACGTATCAACACAGTACTACCCATGTGTACTAACACGGGTGCTACATGTATACTAAAACAGCAGGGTGCTACCCACACTAACACAGTACTACCCATGAATATTAACACAGCAGGGTGCTACCCTTACTAACACAGTAATCATACTAACACAGTACTATTCATGAATACTAACACAGCAGGGTACTACCCTTACTAAAACAGCAGGGTACTTCCCAAACTAACACAGTACCACCCATGTATACTAACACAGCAGGGCGTAGGGGATGGTAGCAAGCTACAAGTCCCTGTTGCGCACAATAAAAGCTCTAAAAACACATTATACCGTCATATTTAGCCCGTGAATTGTCATTCTGTGTAACAGCCAGCACTCCCCAGGCATGCAAACACAGCAGGGTGTTGCGGAAAGAAGCACTTGTTGACTTGGACGGTTTATATTTACAGAGGGAGAAAGTAGCCAGACAGGAAACCCTAAAGATAAAGTAACTAACCAACTGCTAGCCTGCCTGAATACCCAACAGCACTGTTGCGCACAGAAACAGCATCTAGTTCTATATTACAATCATCCTGCACACGCACCCATCGTCCTTAGCCGTGCAAAAACTTTGCTTTCGCATTCAAGCCAGATGACTTGACAATATGAGTTGAATAAGCATTGGTTATATAAGTGCGCTCAACTCCACCCCTTAAAAAGCACGGCTTGCCATCTAGAGAGTCATCTTACAATGAAACCACCCTGCACACGCACCCATCATACTCAACAAGCGTACCTCTGCGCACCTTCTCAGCGTAATAGGCATACCTCGTACCTGTAAAACATCAGAGCTAGCACTTCCCACGTATGTGAACAACAGGGTGTAGGGGACGGTAGCAGTCACTGTTGCGCACGCGAACAGCCGCCAGGAAACAGAGGTCAAGGCCAGCGCGTAGTTCATCACACTGTGAAAGCAAAGGTTGAGGAATGCATTCACTGCTGCGCACTCGTGAACAGCTGCCAGGATATGTAGATCAAGGCCAGCACAAGGTCCATCACACTGTGGGAGCAAAGGTTAGGAATGCAGTCAAGCTTATAGAAATGGAAAAGCCTGTTATGTTTTTGTTACAAGGAAGGGCAAAATGGGGACACGGAGATATCATTGCCGGGATGCAGTACAAGTCACATTGCATAGCGTAAAAGCCAAATAGTAGTAGGCAACGGAGCGAATGAATTGTCTGCTGTTATGGCAAATTGCGTATGCATGCATGCATGTATACACACGTACCTACACATATACATACACACACACCTGTCTGGTAAAAATGGGGATAGCCGCAACAGGAACACAAGTTTGGCACCATCCTGCAGCATGAGCAAAAATACAATGATATGGTTTTCGTGCAACTATATAAGCACAGGTTGGGTAGATGTGTGGCTTGCACGCACCGCAGCGCACACGCAAGTGCACAGTGCGTCGTGGTGAAAGTTGCTGTAGATGACTGGCATGGTTGACAGAGATGGCTTTGGTATCCTCTTATGGGTAGCTGCCCTGAACGCCTAGTGGCCCGTGGTCAAGCCAGACTCTTCGGGGTTGCAGGTTCGAATCCGCCTGGTAGCAAGAGTACTTTGCTGTCTGACAGCAACGTCTCCGTTTCCTTAATCCGTGCTTGTGTTGTTATCACCCTTGCGTGGTTTTTCTTTTTTCTTTTCTCCTCAAACTAGGGCACCACGTCTCACAGACCTACTGACTGGCAGAGAGCGCTCCATTCTTCAAATATATATATTTATACATTCTGGGGTAATATTCATTCTTCAAATATGTATATATATACTGGGGTATCATTCATTCTTCAAATATGTATATAAACTGGGGTATCAGGTCTCATAGTCTGTGGTGCTACAACTAACACTCCACACATTTCAACAGTGATTACATACGCAGCCTAGCAGTCACACTTTTTGTCTGATAGCTTATCTGTAACATCTGTAAGCTCTGTATCAGGTCTCATAGACTTATTGACTTGCATGGCTGGAAGGGTGGATTTTGTACCAAACAATTCATCATACTTCTAGGGTTGGCCAGAACCATGTACTTACGCACTTAACAGTGTTATTATTGTGTTGGTACACCATATCGGTCGATATGAAAAACATGAATTTTTGACTTTTAAGATTGATATGAATTCAAAATCCTGGGGGTGTCGACAAGCCCCTGTGCAAAACGAGCCTGTGCTTCTGTGAGGCCTCCAATTTCAAAAAAATCCCAGCAACTTTTAAATGAGCAATACCCCAGAATTAATACAATGGTTGCCAAAGGAAACAGTGATGGGAAGTAAGTTCACTGCAGCAGCTGCCACCTTCCAGCGCAAAAGCATGACATTGAAGCACATGGGATCAAGCACTCCTGCAACCCTCATCCAGTTCTAGAGCAAAGCGATATCAGGAGCATCTGCAAATAACAAACAATATCGAAGCTGCACTCCCTTTTAAACAGGGGGCCTATTCCACAAAATTATATCAGATGCTATCAGAGTCTGTTGGGCTGAGGTGCTTATTGTCATGTGTGAGATGTTTGACACAAGCGTGCGTGCGTATAGATTGCGAGTCATATGTCACATACAACTGTTGGTTTGTGATGTTTAGTGTTGGCCAGAGCCGTACATATACACCGTATATGAACGTACATTCGGTGGTTTCCCTGCCAAGATTTTACCGTATATACACCGTATATATATGGTTCTCGCCAACCCTAGTGATGTTTGACAAAAGCGTGTATATAGATCACGAGTCATGTGTCACTTAAAAATTGTTGGGTGTGTGATGTTTGACACAAGATGACGTGTAGGTCACGAGCCATGCACTACAGTATATGCTGATGTGTGTGTGTGTGTGGGTTTAGGGTTTAGGGTTTAGAAAGTATATGCTGATGTGTGTGTGGTGCTGGACACATGAAACTGTGCAAGAGCTACCTGCTGGAACAGGGCAGCCAAAGTGATGTTCCCAAAGTGATGTTCCCAAAGTGATGTTCCCAAAGTGATGTTCCCAAAGTGATGTTCCCACAAAGTGATGTTCCCACAAAGTGATGTTCCCAAATTGTTTTTCCCAAAGTGATGTTCCCAAAGTGATGTTCCCAAAGTGATGTTCCCAAAGTGATGTTCCCAAAGTGACTACCGATTGACCTACAAAAGCATGACCTCACCTGCTGGAACAGGGCAGCCTCGATGTTCCCAAACTGAGGGTACCTTTGCGCCAACCACAGCTTCAAGGCATCCCTGCATTCATAGCATTTCGTGCCAAGTGCTGAGTGCGTGTTTTTGTTCCCAAACTGAGGGTGCCTTTGTGCCAACCACAGCTTCAAGGCATCCCTGCATTCATAGCATTTCGTGCTGAGTGCTGAGTGCGTGTTTTTGTTCCCAAACTGAGGGTGCCTTTGCGCCAACCACAGCTTCAAGGCATCCCTGCATTCAAAGTATTTCGTGCCGAGTGCTGAGTGCATGTCTTTGTTCCCAAACTGAGGGTGCATTTGCGCCAACCACAGCTTCAAGGCATCCCTGCATTCAAAGTATTTCGTGCCGAGTGCTGAGTGCGTGTCTTTGTTCCCAAACTGAGGGTGTCTTTGCGCCAACCACAGCTTCAAGGCATCCCTGCATTCATAGTATTTCGTGCCAAATGCTGAGTGCGTGTCTTTGAGTTTCACGTGTGCAAGAGGAAAGAAAAGACTTCGCTGGTAGTGACACAGCCAGCATGGTTTAGGGAGGGTTACTTCCTTTCTGTGACGAGCAGCACCTCAAGGTGAGAGTGCAACTCGCCAGGCTCCATTCACTTTTGTGTGAAGGAATGTCATGTGTACGTATGGCCATTGGGCCGAATACAAACAACGGAACCTTCCCAATTTGTTTGTCGTATGCTTGTTAATATGGACAATACAGAATTCAAATCTTTTTGTATGAGATTCTTTCGCTCTCCCAACCGTCTCAGCAAGCAGTGTGTTCACGGAATCTCAATCAGGGCAACCACCAGATGCATGAAAGTGCATCGTGTGTGAGGGGCAGGCTACAGCCGCATACACTAGGCAACCTGTTCCACACCGGCAGGTATTTGACATACACACACACTCCATAAAAAAAGGACAGTGCAGGTACTGCATCGATTTATGCAGGACAACTTCCAGATGCACGACAGTGCATAAAGAAAAACCAACCACGCAGGCAGAGGAGACCACCTGTAGCGTTGTGTAAAGACTTGCCAGCTTCAAGTAAGGAAAGGAGCCACCCAAAAAGTACTGTAGAACAAACAAACCGTAGAAGGTCAGAAAAAGCCATCAGGGATCAAGAGTGGCGCGCAGGATTGATATGAGACCACACACACACACACACACACACACACACACTCACACGCACACACACACACACACACACTCACACGCACACACACACACACACACACACACACACACACACACACACACACACACGCACGCGCGCGCGCGCGCAGGCTTGATGTGAGACTGCCTCCTGATGAGCGTTCGTGATAGTACTGACGAGCTAATTTTAACGAGAGGTGTTAATAGTATTGATGAGCTAACCCTAACAAAAGTTGAAACAGCACGACCCAACGTGCGTTTGGTTCTGGCAGACCTAACGTGAAAAGAAGTTAAGGAGTTAGGTGCAGTTGCGGGACATGGTGATGATCTTTGGTGACGACCACACGGTGTGAGCAGTGGTTGAGAAAGGTAAGGCAAAGGAACATGGTGATGATCTTTGGTGATGACCACACGATGTGAGCAGTGGTTGAGAAAGGTAAGGCAAAGTGTGGTAGCGTTATATCGCTATATGCATGGATATATATCGGGGATAGGATATACAGGATAGGATATATCGGGGATAGGATATACAAGATAAAAAACAGAAAAACCTCAGGGGGTCATCTGGTTAAGACAGCCAGTCTTTCATGTACACTGAACATACAATCATCAGCGTAGATGAGGTCAGTGTAGACTCTAGTCTGTACACCTTTTTATTTCGTGGTGAACAGACCAAGGCAAACGCGCCTAAAAAGCCATTTTTGAATACAAGAGAAACCCGCCATGTGGATCAATTCAGCTAGCTTTACGACCCAGCTACCTAACAATTGCGGTATCTAACAAAATCCGCCAAGATGCAAGATGTGGGTGAACAAATCCTTTGTTTTGTGGTTTTAACAGCCGGTGGGGGGCGTTAAGGTGGGGCCCTCCATTGATGCATGGGTTAAACCTACTGGCGTGGCCTTCTCTTTTTTCTTGTGCGGACATTACGTATTATGTTGCGAGCTACACACACACCTAAAAAGGTAGCGCCCCAGCACAAACGCAATTCCTTGGCCAGCGACAGTACCTGTGTGATTTTGTGCGTGAGCATGAGTGTCATTGTGTGTGCGTGTGTGTGTGTGTGTGTGTGTGTGTGTGTTTGTGTGTGTGCGTGTGTGTGTGTGTGTGCGTGCGTGTGTGTGTGTGTGTGTGTGTGCGTGCGTGCGTGATAGTGGGTGTCTTTGTAAGTGTGTGCATGTGCGTATGCACACACATCAAATGCACGCACGTGGCTAGCAATTTCAGTTCACAAGCGTGGAAGATTATGTACCACACACACAACGCACATATACACACACGTATACACACGCAGCTCACCCAGAAATGCTGCCCTAAATTCAGGACCAACCACGCACGCGCACGTGGACACACACACACACACACACACACACACGCACACACACACACGCACACACACATACGCACACACACACACATATTAGGTTTCAGGCAGGCTTGCAGTAAGTATTTTGTAGATTTCCTGCCGGGTCTGTTTCGTTCTCTGTAAATAAACTGCCATGAACAACAACACCCGCACCCCCCCACACACACACCCATTCACACATAACCCACCCCACCCCACACGCGTAGCTCACCCAGGAACGCTGCCCAAAATCCAGGACCAAAGCCAAGGGCCACCCCAGCAATTGTGTGCAGCGGTGCAGATGGGCAGAGCAGCAGCACCGCAGCTGCGCACGCCACAGCAACCCCTGTTATGAAGAGGCGTTCAATACTACTTACTATTGTGTGCAAGGGTGCAGATGGGCAGAGCAACAGTACCGCAGCTGCGCACGCCACAGCAACCCCAGTTATGAAGAGGGAGGCAAGTGGCATAAAAAAGGAAGCACAGTTATTTCCACTGGGTGACTGTGTAACTGGGTAACTGTGTGGACCAAAACAAACACGGTGTGGACAAATACACAGCATAGTTTGCAGCTGTGATCCCTCAGTACCTCCTGTTTGAAGAGGCGCAGTTCGAAACTAATAACTATTGTGTTTGGAGTACTAATGGTAGCAGCACACACACACACACACGTGCAGCAGTGACTCTTCACAGGTTTCAGGAGCTTTATAGTGGCCCATCCCTCTGTGGGTTTAGGGTATGGTGTACACTCAAGTACCAAAACCGCATTACACGAGCGAACATTAATTCAAACGTAGACGCGTAGGCTAACCCAGTTTGTGCTCCATTTCTTCAGCATTGTCAGCTGGAAAGGTAACACACGCGAAAACTAAGCTGGCCAGAACCATTCATGTGTAAATCCATGTGTATACGGTGAATTGTATATTGTATACCGGTACGTATTGTATATCCGTGTGTATACGGTATCCTTGTGTATACGGTATATAGTAATAGTATATAGTATATTTACCGGTACACAGTAGATTTAGCAGGGAAACTTCCATGTCAATATACAATCACAGTGTGCCTGTATGTGCAAGGTTGGCCAGTTGCAGAACCAGGAAATTTTTGCAGGGATTCCACCAAATGTACGGTCATGTATGGCGTATAAAATATGCGGTTCTGGCCAACTTTACGTATATGTTTCTGCCAACCCTATAGCTGACACGCACCAAAAGGATGGGCAGCGGCAATCTCCTGCCAGCTCGTCAACTGGAGCAACCCTTTGCCTGTATGCCCCTGTATGACCTGTCCCCCCAGAAGGATGGCAAGCAAGGCGAGACAGAAGAAGAGCCACTTGTAACTCCATGGGGCGGTTGGCTCTGACCAGGTGCGCCCCCGCAACAGCCGCATGAAGGAGTTCTGCTCGGGCTTGCTGCACACCCAGAGAGTGTGTGTGTATGTGTGTGTATGTGTGTGTATGTGTGTGTGCGTGCGTGCGTGCGTGTATGTTTGTGTGTGTGTGTGTGTGTGTGTGTGTGTGCTTTGTGTGTGTGTGTGTTTTGTGTGTGTGTGTGTGTGTGCACGTATGTACAAAGTTCTCCCGGTGCAGACTAAATAGGTCGTGTCGTCATTGGCTCAGCAAATGTTTATCCTTGTGCACTAATTGATCAGCAGGTTTGCGTTTGCGTCCGCTGAATTGAAGTGCGTGCAGACATGCAGTTTCGTGCTGCTGCATGCTCCTTGCAACTTAAAGGTATGAGGGTAAGGGGGTCGCACTTAGGAACATGCTGCACCAGCCTTGGAAGCCCACTCGTCACTCGCCGAGGCGTCCATTTCCTAGGCATATTACACAGGTAGACACAAGTCTGACACCTAAGACATTGTGCCTGACTTATTCAACAGGGAGACCACCTGAGGAAACTGCTGGCAGTTATATTACAGACTATTAAACTAGGTCACAAGTGAATTTGCAACAAATAAATAATAGGTAGGTTAATAATTGTTAGGGGCCTCCCAGGGAACATGTATGTATTGATGGTAAATGCTCTGGCGCAATCACCCCTCAGCATTTTACAGGATGCACACATTCAACTGCTCGTCATTGAGGCAAATACGCCCAGCTAAAACCTTAAACCCTTCCTTGCAACGGACCTTGCAACAGAAGTCCATGGACTACTTCACCGACTCTCAATTGACAGGCCACAATAACAAGGCTGGATGCTCACATTGCCCACCCATTACTTGACAGCTGTGCAACCATGCCCTGTTTCACTGGGCATGGTGAAAAATGGCGTTTTGCCTATTGTCGTCGCGCATGGTAAGACACCTGAAATGTCTCCTCCGGTACCTCCCGCCCGCCCTAGCCCATGTTTTTGACTCTCAGGAACACACACACACAAAGCGTCGGTCGTGCTCATTCGTCCTGTGAGTGTGAATCAATGGCATCCTCAATTTACAGCACGCACAGCATGGTGCTTGCTCTTGCCTGCACAGACGCAGTGGACGCTTAGCACACATATAACCCCATGTTTTCGATCTCCAGGAAGTTTTGGCTGGTTTTACGCTTGATTAGTCACTCTTACACTCAGCTTGCAACCCAGCAGATCAAATCACCTTGCTCCACACAATTCAGGAGCGCCAATGTGTGCTTCATTAAGATTTTTAAGCTTTGTACAGTGTGCAATGTAAAATGGAGGTGACCATGGAGATATCATAAAGACAAATGTGCGCTTCATGCCTCTACCAGCAAAGCAAACCACCACCCCTGCCACGTAGGGCATACGCATCTTAGTAGTCTGGAACAAAGCTGCCAGGGAGCACTTGTTACCAACACCCAATTGGTTAGAAAATTATAACAAGACTTATCACAGAGCAGTCTGGAATTTTTGAAACGCAGGCACCAGACCTTCTGTTGAATCGCGAACTGAAAGGGTACTGCCATAATTTGTAGGCTCTCCAGAGACTTAAGGGGTAAGGGTAAGGGTTACACAGCTATATCCGCCAGCGAGGGCAGTTGAGCTATAGCAAAAAAAGGCAGCTTCAAGAAGAGAAAGAGGCCAGACTGAACAAGACACCAGAAAAAGAAGCTAGAGGGAACATGAAACTGATGTAAGTAGAAGAGAAAAATGAATAGAGAAAGAGAACGTTTGTTTTGAAGAAGCGCGAAGAGAAAGCATCATGGAGAACGAGAAAAAAAGCTGTTGGTATGTCTCAGAATGTGTGAGAATAAGAAGCCCCAGTCAGAAACAGGAAACAAGAGGCTGAGAGAGCCTCACAAAACCAGGAGTGCCAAGAGAACAAGTCTGGCAAGAGGTGCGTGGTTGGTTTGTCAGATCAAATCACCGCCACTGCATAAGACTCAGCACTTCTACTAATATTTGGGGCGCCTTTGGACCAAGGAAGGCCTCCAAGGCAAAAAAATAATCTAGCAGAGGAGTGAGGTCTTTGCATCGCAATGGTCCCTAATGCTTCTACCAGTTCTGTACATCCACTCCTGTGCGCTCTCTGCTCATACTCGTGCGTCTATCTGCTAGTGCTACTCTCGGCCTTGTTGTGGTTACACATTAATATGATTAAACGAACAAATAGTATCAGAGGCCTTATTACACGGTACAGGGTCTCTTAAGGATCCTGTCTAATGGTACCTCTTAGAATGCTCACATGTTGTCAATCGATTATCAAAACTATCCAGAAGATAAAGGCTATCAATCAGACTGGCACGTCCAGCTTATTAAACCAGACATGCAGAAACTCTCAACTGTCAACCAACTAACTGCTCTGTCACATGACTCGTCGCTGCCACTGATTGGGTGTCACAGGTCCAGGGTATCTCGGTTAATGATTGGATATTTTTGTCGTGATTCCTACTGGCGTAGCCAGTTGGTGTTATGAAGGATTGCGTGTCGATGCGTAAGCGGCTCTCAGCAAGGGCAGCGGAGCGAGTTGTGCACAGGAATGTTGTCAACTCAACCTTTTGTGAATGGTGGAGTCCTACGTGCTCCGGCTTAACCTTCCTAATTCCTAAAACACTGACCTTCCTCTCCCTGCCAATAATTGGTGGCGCTATCTGTCTTGTGCTGCTGCTGGTCATGACTAATCTCGTTCAAAAAGCTGGAGGAGCCAGCTGGAGTTCTTTAATTGATTCTTGTACTTTGCTGTGATAGTGATTTGATCTGACACCCCACATTAAATAAGGAAAATGAGCCACTTTGATATCCAAATTCAGTCCGGTATGAATCCTCCACCACAGAAAAGAAGAAGAAATACCAATGAGGATCAAGAAGGTTGCAAGCTTGGCCTGAAACTGGCTCCTGATGAGAGTTGGTAATGGGACTGGAAAGGAGTGGAGGAACCTTTGAACTTCTGCAAACTCGCTCCCCACCATTTTTTGGCCATCGTTCTTCATACCCCAAACTTGCCCTTATTCACAATGTCATAACTAACCATTGCTTACATTCTTGGTACTGATTTAGGAAAAACAGATGCCCCTTTACCCTAAATATTCAAATTGTAAAAGACAACAATCGGATCAAACTAAGCCTTATTAAAAGTTGTGATGGCCAGCAGCAGAAGCAAAACAGGAATGAAATGTTGTAGTAACTACACGCTGAGAAACATCAACGTGCAGTTGAGGGAAATTTCACGCTAGTACTCACAAAAATAGCCCGACCCAGGCACATAGCTGGAAAATCAAAGGCTACACTATTAGTTATTTCAATCAGCATGATGAAGATAAGAAACACTTCAAGCCAGTACCAATAAGTCCCTCTCCACCAGCCGGACAAAACAAAATCTCTGGATCAACCACAGATAGAATACAAAATGAGGGCTCCTGCACAATTCTGCCTCTTCCGACCCTTTGTCCCTCTCTAATAGAATGAAAAAACTACGCCGACAACAAGAACTAGCTAGGGTACCCTTCACAGTTCAAACAAGAGAAATTAGTGAATGAACTGCTCGTTGGGGTTCGCATCCACCTTCTTCAGGTACAGCCTATATTTCTGCAGATGGCTTGCCACATTTTCGCCTGCAAGCCATGTAGCCAGTACATTAAAACTGGTCAGTATAAAATACTAATATGTCCCTTTTCAGGTACAAGACAGGCACATGTACAATACGGAGGAAAGTTCCGCCTGGTTACGTAACTCAACAAAACCTACGTCATCTTAAAAGGATGCCGGTGGGGACTAAGCTGCTTATGAGCACTAGTTGAGAGTCGCCGTCTGTAGTAGTTTAACGAGGATCAAGGCCTATATTCTCGCTTTTGTTTTTATATAGCACCAAGGCAATGCTCCCCACCAGATTACTAAGTCTAGATTGTATCGGGAGCATAAGTTCAAGAGGAAAAGGACATCATATTAATCAGTTGTGTGCAAGCATAAGTGCTGTACAAGTGGAAAAACATAAGCGTTAAGTGCAAAAGTGCATCAATCCAAAAAGTGTTCGGCGGCAATTTGTGCAGCCACAATAAGAACCGCTGTGCCCATATCTCGCCCCAAAGCCCAAATGCGACCTGTGCACGTGTGCTGTATTTGATTTGTACCCCTGCACAGTATCCAGTGCATGTTTTGTACACTCACGTGTGAGGCCGCCAATGCCCATGATGTCCAAAATTTTACGTGGCACCGCCTTGTCCACTCCGAGCTGGTTCACAGCCTTTGCGTGCATGTACGTGTGTGTTGTATATTGAGTGTGTGTATGTGTGTTTGTGTGAGTTAGGATAAATGTGTGTTTGTGTGAGGGTGTACGTGAGTGAGTGAGAGAGTGTGTGCATGTGTGTGTTTGTGAATAAGTGTGGGCGCGCGTGGGCGCGTGTGTGTGCTGACAAGCATTGTGCAAGGTCCTTAGTGCAGCACTCACATTCACAAACTGCTGGTGCATCTCTACAGACCAGATGACGCGAGGTTTCTTGGAAGCGTTGCCCTCATCGTTGGGATCACTGCACATGGAGGGTACCAGTGTGTGAAAGACTAAGTAACTATGTGACTGTGTGTGGGTGTGTAAGTGTGTGTGTCTGTCTGCTATCTGTTTGCAAGTGCGTGTTAATTTGCTTGTGTGTGTGTTGTGTGTGTATGTGTGTGTGTGTGTGTTTGTGTGTGTTTGTGTGTTTGTGTGTGTGTGTGTGTGTGTGTGTGTGTGTGTGTGTGTGTGTGTGTGTGTGTGTGTGTGTGTGTGTGTGTGTGTGTGTGTGTGTGTGTGTGTGTGTGTGTGTGTGTGTGTGTGTGTGTGTCCACATTGCAAAAGCATCGTGGAAGTGACCCCCTCCCTCACCGTCAGGGTTATTGAACAAAAGGGGCGAGGCTATGCTTACGTGAGAGTTTGCGTGTGCGCTCGCAAAATCTCAGAGGGGGTCAACTGAGGAAATGCCTGAAACTGTGCATTTTTGCATTCAGAAGGCAGCCAATCACAGCCTCTTCATCCAATCGACACCATTTTAGTACAAAGTGTAGCTGGCATTGAGAGCTACCCAAGCATGTGCCCAGTTTTATGTGGGTCATTTTCGTGCTGAGATAGACTGGACTAAGCACAAATGGTTCATTTAAGCCCTAATGTGGTGATTTCCATGGGGAAATGACTCAAATCCTCATAAAACACCAACCACTCAGCCGTTTTCTTTCATTTTTGTTGCAATGATATGATTATCATGAATGATGTTTTTGTTGCAATGATATGATTATGATAAATGTATTTTCTAAAATGGTTTCTATACCATTAAGAATATTCCAGAGGTGGCCGACGGAGCAAAAGTCCTGAAAATGTTCCTTTTTCGGTTCAAATCGTGTTTAAAATAACATAACTAGATGTTTCATAAAGTTTGAGGCCAAGTGGACTACCCCAGTGGTCTGGGCAGAAATCCAGTTCAAATTTTGGCACTGATTGTTTACGTATTGAGCCATCACGCTCTACTTAGGGCCTCTTTTCACCTCAAATCACGACAGGAGTACTTCTTTCATGATCAGGAATCGTTTGACATGCTGAAAACCGGATTAGTGGAACTTGGTTTTCCACCCTTTTTGGCACCCCTTTTGCTGATTTTTATTAGGGAAATGGGCCAAAATGGGGTACCTGGCCAACTACTGCTCCGTTTTGCCCCATTTTTATTGCAACGTTTTTTTTATTTAAAAGTAGACTATTCACTATTCATATAAAAACAGGGATGGGTCATACGGCGTAGGCGTATTATACGTCGTATCGTAATATCACGTATATATCCGTATTTTTCGAATTGCTCCGTATAATACGATTTTGTGCACTTAACGAATTTTGCAGCCACAAGCCCCCCAGAGCACCCCAGAAGCACTCCCAGGCCCTCAAGAGCCCCACAGAGGCACTTCCAAGCCCTCTAGAGCCCCCCAGAGGAACTCCCAGCCCCTCAGAACGTAGCATGATCACTTGCCT
>Ga0307947_1001733_pt1 | contig 17387 bp, 17 predicted proteins | sample OrgLakmetagen232_FD_201840 | JGI IMG/M metagenome (GOLD analysis project Ga0307947, IMG submission 201840) | Saline water microbial communities from Organic Lake, Antarctica - #232 | ecosystem: Environmental > Aquatic > Non-marine Saline and Alkaline > Saline | place: Antarctica: Organic Lake...
ACGAAATGTGTGCAGCTGCTGCTGTACAGGTTTCCGGAATAGGCCTGCAGGGAGGCTGGGCCATCAGAGGTCAGACCGGCTTGAAACAGAGCCTGCATGTGGCATGCAACACAGAACCACACGTATCACATAATTATACTCCAATTATTCAGGCAAAACCATTTGGTCGGCCAGCTGAAAGGTACCTGCTGCATGTAACAAGCAATTTTTGTGTGCGATGATTTGCATCTCGCGGATGTTCTCCACTGGGCAAGATGAAAGCATGAATTAGCTGGCGGTCCGTGACAGGGCCGTGTGGTACATCATCCTTACAACAGGCAAAATGCATCTGACAAGAATGTACATTCGCCGAGAGCTCAAATCAGATCACATCAGAGCCTGCGCAAAAAATGCACGCTGCTTGAAAAACGCTCTGAACAGCAGGAGCAGGTTTGAGCCAGCCTGGGAGAAGATCGCAGGTTTCAGGGCCGCTGGTGAGAGAAGCTGCACAAAAATTCTCTGTTGTTTCATGTTTACAATGGTGGATGAAGCAAAGCAGGCATGACCACGGTCTCACCACGCCACAAAGGAGACAAAGGAGAAATGTCACAAGGCCCGTGATATCCTACCTCAAACTCTTCAAAGTCCATCCCTTCTTCTGAGGCCACTGCTGCGTCCATCAGTGTGTCTTGCACTGCTTGGTTTACCTGCAAGTACACAATACACATTTTTATTTCTGTTGATGCATATATGTGCGTGTATGCGTGTGTGTGTGTGTGTGAGTGAGTGAGTGTGTGTGTGTGTGTGTGTGTGTGTGTGTGCACGTGCGTGTGTACGATACAAGCCGCACCTCTGCTTCCGGCAGCTTTTCTTGCAGAAGGGCAAATATCTCATCCTGGCAAATCCTCCCGTCCTTGTTTTTGTCTAGGTCCTGCGTGCATTGACGCGCACGACCCATGATGTGTGCATGTAAAAAGGGGTAAATCCGTACGCCTGCCAAAGGTACATATCCGAGTCTAAGACAGGCGTGCATGTAAGTAGGGGTAAATCCGTACGCCTGCCAAAGATACATATCCGAGTCTAAGACAGGCGAGCCTGCTAGAACACTGGCAGCTTATTTAAGTATAAGACAGGCGAACCTGCTTGCATACTGGCAGCATATCAGCACTTGCCATAATATAATTCTCACATAAGATACCTGTTTTTTACACAATCTACCGGTACTGCACGTGTGTTGTTTGTTATTAGGAGCCAGCGCATATTCTGGCAGCGCGTGGTTGTGCGCACGGATATAAGATGCCTTCAGGAATAGCACTGAGCGAGTGTGTGAGTGTGAATGTGTGTGGAATAGAAAGCACAGGCAAAAGTGTGTTTTGCATGGTTTGAGCGCTGGCTTGCGTTTAAAGCAGAGGTCTACCTTAAGAAAGGCAAGTGATATAGGAAAGATGCCAAACTGGTGCCCTCACAAAGTCAGGGCCTCGCTGAGGTACAAACTCTTTTTCCTTTGCTACCTATAGCCCTGAATGCACACATACTTAGCAGCACACAAATTCCACCCATTATTAGGGTTGGCCAGAACCATACATCTACAGGTATATACGGTGTATATACGGTATTTTTGGCAGGGAAATCACCATACATACGGTCATGTATGGTATGTATATACGGTTCTGGCCAACCCTACTCATTATCACTTCTGCTGTCCCATGTTTTAATCTTGATTTGGGGCATAGCACTGATACCAGTACTCTTTGTTGTTCTAAAATGGCACACTCATACGTTCATACAAATTAAGAGTCCGTAGAGCGCTTGCCCTACTACTTACTACATAACTTCCCGTCATCTTCTAATGGGTGCGCCTGATGGTGTACTTTCATACGTCTAAAGGAGCGTAGAGCCCTCACCCAACCTTCTACAAAACCACCCTCTTACATATCCAGGGTGCGCCTGATAACATACCCTCGTAAGTTAAACATTTTATCCTCTAAAGCTTTGAAATGTGTGCCATATGGTAAAAGGTGCAACGCATAGTGTGTTGCAAAGCATGTACTTGCAGGATGCGGCACATTGCATGTGGCAAATGAAGCGCACTCACTTGGAACACGTTGCGCAGGCAGTCCAGCCATTCCCCGCGGAAGTTGTTTGAGAACTCTCGCCTGCGTTACAGGAACATGCCAATCCTTTGAATGACACACATTGCTAGAATACCAGATTTGCGGAGGCCTTGCTTAGTCTATGCTTCTATTTTTTGGTGAACCCGAACAACCTTCTATTTTAGTTTTTGAGGTGCTTCACACGTGTTTCGCTCATTCAAGGCTGTGCATGTATATGTTTCCCCCCTGATTTCATAACACATTCAAACATGTGTGTGTTTGTGTGTGTGTGTGTGTGTGTGTGTGTGTGTGTGTGTGTGTGTGTGTGTGTGTGTGTGTGTGTGCAGAACTCTTTGCTTAAATGCAGCGCGGTCAAACCTCCCTTCAAGTAGGTCCTTACACTGGCATCTACATTTTTTGTACTTTTCATGGACAACATTTTTTTGCACTTTTCATGGACATTGATGAATAGAATTGGCACACAGGGGGCAATTTCTCATGCGCCACGTGCCACGTGCCAGCATCGACACTTCAAGTCTGTGAAAATTTACCGCTGCTGGTGCTGGCACAGCAAAGGCACCACAGCAAGAGGGGCTTTCTAGCAGGATCTGGCAAATTATGGTCTACCTTCTTCTGGATCAACACGTACGTGTTTTAAGATCTGATATGTGAGCTTGGGTGGCAGGAGAAGATACAGACATTTGAACGATGCAAGTTCATAGGCCAGTGTTTATTAAATTATTAAATTATATTCCACACTGTACACTTGTCTTGGCCCTGGCCAATCCTACGTGATTGCATGCACCCAACAACCAACTTATGAGGTCAGCTCTGGCTGACTGATGGTGTGCATAAACACAACACTGGCAATCAATTGCATGTCTCAGATCTGGCCATCCCTACGTACTTGCATCCCCATAAAACACAATACTGTTAGGGTTGGCCAAAATCGTATATGTATACCGTATATGACTGTATGAATGGTAATTTCCCTGCTAATTATACCGTATATACACCGTATATACATATTTATGTATGGTTTTGGTCAACCCTAAATACTGTACAATCAAGTGCATGTCTCAGATCTGGCCATCCCTGCGTACTTGCATCCCCACCAGTCAACGTATGATCCCCACCAGTCAACGTATGAGGCCACAAAGGAGCTCTGACTTCCATGGCATATGCATACATTATATGTGCATCATACTGTGGGTATGCATGAACACACATGCACAGCTGAACGTCTTGATCCTGGCCAGCCCTACATGTATGTACTTACACCCACCCACCAGTCAACTTGGGAGGCCACAAATGAGCTCTGGCTGATGGTGTCCCCTCCAAGTGCTACTTCGCGCAGCAGCATCTCCGCGTCAGTGGGGGTCAGCTTGTAACCTGGGTTTGAGGTGCCAGAGGAGGGGGAAGAGAAGTGAGGACAAAATGCAGACAAGAGCAAAGATCTGTCACCCACACTTTCAGGTTTGTAGGCTTAACTCTAAGGCTTTAACCCTAAACCCTAATCCCTAAAATGGAGATCACACATTCCTAAGCTTGCTATGCTGCTCCATGTACCGACTCATACCTAGCCACAATTGTGAGCCTGATATAATACACCAGCCTCCTCACCGCCGCATTCCACAATACACACCAGGCTCCTTACCGCCGCATTCCACGTACCTATTAGGTACCTCCCCACTTTACCGCCGCATTCCACAGTACACACCAGGATCCTTACCGCCGCATTCCACAATACACACCAGGCTCCTTACCGCCGCATTCCACGTACCTATTAGGTACCTCCCCACTTTACCGCCGCATTCCACAATACACACCAGGATCCTTACCGCCGCATTCCACAATACACACCAGGATCCTTACCGCCGCATTCCACGTACCTATTAGGTACCTCCCCACTTTACCGCCACATTCCACAAAACACACCAAGCTCGTTACCGCCGCATTCCACGTACCTAGGTACCTCCCCACTTTACCGCCGCATTCGAAAAAACACAACACACTCCTTACCACCGCATTCCACGTATCTAAGTACTCTAGCCCCTCATTGATTTGGTCGAAAGACACACGCTCCTGGTCGTCGTCAATCTGGAGCCGCTGCAGTACCGCCTGCACAGCCAGGGCATGTAAGCAGAATGAACGATAGGCCACAGCCAGAGCAAAAGCACACATACATGTACGCACACACATAAACGCATGTGCACACACACATGTTCACACATTCCCCCCCCACCCCTGTCACACACATATCTATACACAGGCACGGACACATAGCCTTCATATACACACATTACACACACATACACAAACACACACAGACACACAGAAACATGCACCCTCCCCCCCTCTCCCCCCCCCCCCCACGAACCTGAAGCTCATCCGTCCGAGCTTGGCCTCCCATAAGCTTTCCCAGCATATTGTTTAGCGTCTGCGACTTGTGTAACGACCTCCGTGACACCTGCGCAATTTGGAGGACTCAGAAATTTTACATGGTTTTATGATTAATTTAATGTGTCCACTTACCTACAACACCATGACAAACAAATCCGGAAGCTCCTCACAGGTTATATGAGCACCAAATTGTCCTTACTTCGCCCACACAATTTCCCTTGCATTTTGAACCTGCAGTTTGCCTTGACTCGATCCACAAGCTAAAGCAACGTACCGCAAATAGAATGTGAGCATGCAATGCAGCACACGACAAATAAGTGCGACGACGTACACGACAAATGCGACGTCTGGCTGGCATGCCCATTTCACAGGTATTATTTAGGTTGAAAAGAGTGAGAAGATGCACACAGGAGAGAAGTTTGCAAGCTGCAACATAATAATGCAGGATCCACCTTCAAGGGGCACAGGGCCAAATCCCATTCCATCCCACACAAACCTCCAGCAGAGCCATTCAGGTGCTGACCTGAGATCACTTTCTCGCCCTTTTGCACTTCTTGTTTTGCAAATAACTGCATGCTCAAATCAAAAACTCAGTTAGCTCCTCCCAGTTTATTATGCAAAAAAGCACGTCAAGCCACAAAGCCGAACCCTGTCAAACTTGTCCGGCTGAGACTTAAAAGGTGCATGCTGAAAAACCTACAGCTTTTTAAACAAGACGTAATCATCGCGCTGCGTAGTCATCGCGCTTCTGCAGATTTGCTAGAAAGCGCTCAGGAGTGACGTGTGCCAGATTCCACTCACCAGTGGACTGCTGCAAGCTTGGGATGAAGTGGACACGTGAGGCGTAGGTATTATGATACTTTGCGGGGCGGTAGTGGTGTAGCCAGGCTTTGCTGATGGAGGGGGAGGCACAACAGAGGCAGAGGTTCCAGGAGCAGGGTACAGCAAAGTTTGAACAGCCTCTTGACCATGAGCTGTGGCGTACAGGCCACCGCCATGAGAGTGTGCTTGCTGTAGGGGGGGGGAGGTTGTGCTGATTGTGGGGGTCCTCTTGGACGAGCCACTGCGTGGGTGTGGGTGCGTGCGAATGTGTGCATGTGCGTGTATGTATCAACCTGTGTGTGTGTGCAACTGTGCATGTGGGTACATGTGTGTATGCATGTGTGTGTGTTGTGTATGCTTGTGCACGTGTATGCGTGAATTTGTATGTGTGTTTGTGTGAGTGCTCTTACGTATACACAACCTCTCACTCTGTATTGTGCAGTAAAGGACAGCACAAACACACACACACACACACAAACACACACGTAAGACACATCACAAAACACCTACAGGCACATATATGAGCACGCAGATGCCACTTACTTGTGGCGGGAGTGTGCGGAATCACTAGTGGTGTGAATGTTGATCGGCTGGGCGTGGCTAGGTTGGGCGTGACTAGGTTGGGGGGCTGCACCTTGAGGTGCGCAAAAGCCCAAGTGAGCGGAGTCAGTGTTAGGATATGGGGCGTGTTGGTGTGGTTGGGGGGCTTTTGTAAGTGAGGAGCGGAGGGTAGCGATGGGGGACAGCTTGGGCTCGGGTGACTTCTGCTTGCTGCTCTCCTCCTTGCTGCCAGCCCCTCCCTTGGAGCTGCCAAACAAGGAAGTGAACGCGCTCCATTTTTGGCGGCTGTTCCCAGACTGGTGGTGGTGGTGCTGGTGGTGGTGGTGGTGGTGCTGCTGCTGCTGCTGCTGCTTTATAGCAGCTTCCTGCTGGCTCTGCGCAGCGGCCTGTGCAAACACGCTCTTCCGTTCCAGGGAAGGGAGCTGTTGGACTGGCACGTGCAGACCCTTAAACTGTGAGAGTTGATATTTGAGCATGCGTGTGTGTACTTGTGTGTGTGTGTGTGTGATAGTGAGCATGAATGTGAACACCTCTTTCTTGCATGACACGGGCATCTTGAGCTTAGACAAGCTAACAGGCATGAGCGTTTCTAGCAAAGACTATTATTGACCAATCACGGTTGACACTCTAGTTAAGTAGAGCACTCATTACATATTGCATATTGCCAAAGTCTGTGTCAACCGTACATGCACATACAGACACGCACAGGTACCTACACAGGCAAACACAGATCAACACACAAGCAACATACACACACGCACAGGTATCTACAAAGGCAAACACACAAACTTCATAACCCCCCCCACACACATATACCCACACCCATACCACGAGGCATGAGCCGTCCAAGCTGTCTGGCTGCACCACATGATTAGTGTCCTGCTGCTTGCTCCTTGCAACCCCTCCACGAAAGCTTAAATCCTCATACACTGGTCCTCCACCAGGAGCAGGAGCAGCAGCAGCAGCAGCAGCAGGGGCAAGATCACCGCCACCCCCATCCTCATGCACTGGTCCTCGACCAGTAGCAGCAGCAGCAGCCGCAGGCGCACGATCACCGTCACCACCATCCTGTCCACCACCATTGCGCGCATCCGCTCCCCGTTCAACAAAGCCCCGTGCCTCTCTGACCAGCTAGCAGCGCCACTAGGAGCAGCAACATCAGCAGCATCAGACCCGTGCACGCAGGCAAACATGCGATCTGTGTCGCGCCCGTTCAGTTGGGCAGCTTTGTCGTGCGCGTTCAGCTGGGCAGCTGTTTCGTGCGTGGTGTTGCAAGCCTTGAGAGAGTCTGCCAGACTTGTGTCCTGAGGTGCACTGCTATACTGGGCGGTTGGTGTGCCTAGCACGGCAATGGGGTCACTGAGCTGCACACACTTGTCCAAGGAGTTCCGCCCGGCATGTGCACCAAAGCTCCTGGACTTGAGGCCTGCTAGTGAACAACAACGAGTAACGAAGCAAGTGATGCTATGAGCAGTCGCGATGAGGACACGGAGCGGTGTGAATGCGCAGGAGGGGTTTGGCTAGCTTGATCTTCAGAGCTCCGGGAATCCATGTTCCTGTTGAAAAAGGAGTGTTCTAAGTGAGCGCGACGCCATGTATACGTCTCCACATCGTTCATTTTACAAACCAGCCTGATCAGGGCTAATAAACCGAGAGCACACACACACACACACACACACACACTGGCATTCCTGAATTTCTGCGAGCGAGGTGATGGTGGCTTGATCTGCTGGGGTGCAAGCTGGGCATGGAATCGAGGAACTGGCATCAAAACTAGCCTAAGTAGACGCCACATACCCATACTGAGGGTCGAAAACGTGGGGTGGGTTAGGATGTGTGCAACTCCTAGATTCCATGCCTGCTTATGAAGAGCAGTAGGGCCAGAGGAGAAAGCACCTTCAGTACGTTTTCAATCAGGAGCTGGAAATCACACGGTGAAGTGTAGTGATTGCACATGTGAGTGGAAAATGCAGAGACTTGGCATCAGAGGGGGTTATCTCGTACTTTTTGCAGAGGAGGGCTGTTAGTTGTGAGGCCTTATGAGAGGGGTGATGCGATTTTACAAACGAGTGATGCGATTTTAAAAATTGTTCAACTTTTGTGTGGCGTATGTCCATGAAGTGCAGAAAGCAAGAGCTTTTGCATGGGTATCTTTTACTGCAGAGTATTGAGGGGGCATGTGGTATCTGAAAAATGAAAAAATCGGGCTGCAAAAAAACACTCCTCAGGTTAATTGAGGAATTTAGGAAGGAGCCACTATATGGTATCGAGTAACATGGGCCTACTTTGTATGCTGGTTAAGAAGTTTTACAGTACTCAACACCAAAGTGGCTTTCTTTTGCTCAATCAATGTGGGGAGTGGTTTTCAATGCCTGCGTGAGGTATTCTTTACTTTTTTTACCAAGTAACGAAAACTTCTGTACCTTCAAAAAAAGAACAAGTAACGTACCTTCAAAGAAAACATACCTCTAATCTCTACCTACCAAGTGAGCTGCTCTCACTTCCATCATCTTTTGCTGCAGATTTCCTGTGCATGCCACTGGCATACACCATATGTATGTTTGGGGCTGTTGCAGCACTCTGTAGCTGTGCTTCCTCTTCAACAAGCTTACAACTGTTATTCCTTAAAACGACCAGCCAGGCATAGACATCGCTCAAAAGCACAGGCATCGCTCAAAAGAACATGCCGCTAAAACACAGCGCAGCTGCGCTTTCCATTCTATGCCTGCAGCAGTTTGACCGCATACTTATAGACGAGGGAAATTGCTTTGCTTGTCAACTGAATATGCAGCCAAACGCTGTTACACACGACTTCACGGCGTTTGCCATAAGCACACAGACCAGAGGACCATACCGCCATATGTATACAGACCAGACAAGCAAACAGACACCCCCACCTATGGTGTTGAGTATCTGTATCTGCCATAAGCGCAGACCAGATGAATATACTGCCATACGTATACAGACCAGACAAGCATACAGACACCCCCACCTATGGTCTTGAGCATGTGCCATAAGCACACAGACCAGATGAGTATACCATCATACGCAAACAGACCATACAAGCATACAGACATCCCCACCTGTGGTGCTGAGCATCAGCCGTTGGACACGCTGCTGCTGCCTGTTCTGCTGACGGATCCCAGCCAACATCTGCTCAAACCTGCCGTGCTCATCCGCAGCTGCTGCAGTGCTGAAGCTGTCTGGCCTGCATTGCATGAAGTGTGTTTGTGCGTGTATGCTTGTGTGTGTGCGTGTGTGTGTGTGTGTGTGTGTGTGTGTGTGTGTGTGTGAGAGAGAGAGAGAGAGAGAGAGAGAGAGAGAGAGAGAGAGAGAGAGAGAAGAGAGAGAGAGAGAGAGAGTATCCTGCCCCTGCTTTACACAATGCGCCATGAGCCTGTTGATAAAGTGGTGCTCCACGTCAAGCGTATGTACAGGTGTCCGTTTATTCCGTACGCAACCACAAAACAATTGCCTTCACTGACAGGTGTGCAACATACTGAAGCACACAAGGAGTTATGGGATAGCGCACAGGGCTACCTCTTATCACAATTAATGCAAGGAATGCGACAAGCTGAAATCTTTAACTGTCCAGCCATAGCGTTCTGTCAGTTTGGCAGCTGTTTATACATTATTGGGTGTGGCGTATTAGGATGTGATAGTAGTTCTTAAAACAGGTAATTGATTAAAAGTATGATTAGCTGGAGTAGCTAGTAGTTTGATCCCCTGGTATGCAGGATTAAACATCTATTACCTGCTTGTGTGATGAATGCTTTCAGTGTTCATTACTCTTCCCTGATTAAGTTCCCCTTGTCTGCTTTGTTTCAACTCTTTACAGCACGGAGGGTTGTTGAATGATTTGAAGCTAGACAGGGCGTGCAAGCGAATAAGCCAGTGAGTGATGTTGCTAAAAGCAGAAGCTTCACTAGCTTTTACATGCCACACACATATCTGGGCAGCACCTTGCATCTGGATGGTCAGCACAACGGGTCAGATCAAAACACAGTCCCTTTGTGCGCAGGTAGCTAGCTCCATGTCAAAAAACCACTGTGAGAAACGCAAATCATAGCCCAGGCTCGCAGACTCGGTGCAATACCTCCATAGATATTTAGTGCAACATATTTATTAGTGCAACATATTAGTGCAACATATTTAGTGCAACATATTTATTAGTGCAACATATTAATGCAACATATTTATTAGTGCAACATATTTAGTGCAACATTCATCTTCCCAGCCCTGAAAAGTAGCACAGGTAGCCGACCACCCACCTGCTCTGTGGAGAGTCCAACTGGGTGAGGTCACAGTGGCTGCTTTGGGGGGATGCAAGGGTCAGGCCTTTGCCTGACAACACCACCATGCTGCGGCTCTGCACACATATGATTTGCAAGGTCGGAATTGTGCTCACGTTTATTGTGCTGAGGATGCTCTGCTACCAAAGCAGGAGGGCCTAAATTGCGGGCTAGATTGAGGGCTACCAACGCAGGAGGGCCAAAATTGAGAATGCTCTGCTACCAACGCAGGAAGGCCAAAAAAAGAATGCTCTGCTACCAACGCAGGAGGGCCAAAATTGACCTGCTGAACGCTGGTCTCAGGGGGGGAGGGCGTCTGACGCTTCCCTTCCTGCTGCTGCTGAGATTGCGCCTGAAATGTGCTGCTGCTGTGTGGCCACAATTTATAAGCTGAGAATGGATCAATTCCTTGACACATTCCTATGATGATTGCATGCAAGCAACCCAACTGTGCTTGCGCCTGAGTCCACCTTGTGCACAGTGCAAGCACGGTATTTTTTGGCAGGGAGATCACTAAATATATACGATTATATTTGGGGTGTACACAAACGGTTCTGGCACGACCTGGAGCGCTGCAAGCTCTCAGTGTGATGCATGTGAAGGGTTCTCTGTGCACAGAGTACAGCAGTGGGCACTGTTCCAGAGGTCAGATGTGACGCTCCTATTCGTTTTTAATTTGTGCGTACAAGAGCTCAAAGCAAAGTCTCTTTGCCGCAATTAACTAGACACAGAAGGCATTCAAGCATACAAGTGCTTGGCCAGTTCAGTTGTGTAGTGGGATCTTTCATACAAACAAGGCAACCTTTTTTGTAACAAGACACATACCAAACACACACCTTGTGGATGTTTTTTTGGGCACTTTTGGCGCCGGTCGCTGCACAGCTGGTGCTGCTACTCTTATCCAGAATCCGACGCTCACGCAAGTGGGATGCCAACTCACGCAAATTTGCATAGCGTAAGGATGACCTGGCGTGTGTGTACATGTGCACAAACATTTTACAATTTGCTTGCTTGTGAGGAAAAGGTGAGTATTGGGCTGGAGAGCGACTTTTGTGCCAAGACAGCAATGTTTATGTATGGATGAGGCAGAGTGAGGTGTTCAATTTGTGGCATTTACTTAAGGTTACAATGTGTGTGTGTGTGTGTGTTGTCGTTGTTACAATGTATGTTGTTATTGTTACAATATGTGTTGTTGTTGTTCTCGTTGGTACAATGTGTGTTGTCGTTGAACAATGCGTGTTGTTGTTGTTGTTGTTACAATGTGTGGCATTTGCCTCAGGTTACGATATGTGTGACCGCCAGATTTGGGATCAGCCCTTGCACATTAAACACCCACGGAACACAAAACTGATGAACGTCAACTTCGCGCCTGTTATGATCCGAACCTCCCTTTTAAACCCTGGAACAACCCAAGAGCCTCTTTTGTCCCTGATGCTAAGAAAATAGCGGCACCTCAGGGGCTAGGCAGTATGAAATATACATGATGATACTGCAGACAGCTTTGCCGGTGCCACACAGCACGCAATGCCTGTTGCCCCTTAAAACACAGAGCCTAAAGCTGCAAGAACGGAAGCTGCAAAAACGCGCCCTGTAGCATCCCCTATTGAGGCGGCCCTGGCCAACGACGTTGCAGGCTGAAGCTTGGATGGGCTGTGCCTGAAAAGGGGTGCGGGACTCCAGGGGGGTGAGGAGGAAAAGGGAGGGGTTGGACTAGCAGGCTGTTCCTGCTGATGCTGCTCTGGTTGCAGGTCGAGGTGGTGGAGGTGTAGGTGGTGCTGCTGCTGCTGCTGCTGCTGCTGTTGCTGGTGTTGCTGCTGCAGGTGCCTCTGCAGCAGGTCATTGGCAATCATGTCCAGCACAGTCCTCCGGAACATGCTCTCTGTGCCAAACCGCTGCAGGCGCTGGAGGATCGTGCCGTCTAGTTGAGGCCCCACCACACGCTCCTGCATGCCGCCGAGTAACCATGCATGCTCCAGGGCTTGCTGTGCACTGGGCCTGTGCCTGGGGTCCCTGTGTGTGTGTGTGTGTGTGTGTGTGTGTGTGAGGCGTGTTGACGGCACACTGAAGAAAAATCGTGCGGCCAAAATGCATGACAGCACACTCAAGTATGTGTGCGAGCAACAAGAGTGACATCCAGGCGCAATTTGTCCAAGTGAATGTACTCGTGACACAACCACACACATTCACGCACACACGCACATGCACACACACATACACACAACACACACATACACACAACACACAGACCCACGTGCAAAAACAACTGCACGTGCGCTGGTTCTAAAGCGAGTTGCTTCTTGCACTAGAGGGAACATACTAATAGAACACTGCACTCTGCAAGTCAAACACATCTCTTCAAGTGTTGGCTCTTTTGAAAATCCACAAAGCACACTTATGTGTGCCTGCTGTTTCAAGCCAAGGGGCACACATGGATTACAGAAAATATTCTGCCGCATGTAAGCTAGTCTGCAGAGACACCTACTTGATCAGGCACAAGCGTACAAAGTCCTTAGCCTCTTCAGAAATGCCGTCCCACAGCTTCCCTGTCATTTTGGGCTCGTCTGAGAGAATGGATTTCCTGCTTGCAAGGAAACACAGGAGACACAGGATTATGGAACCCTTACGAGACAAAAATTCCTCTGCTGTCGTGTGAATTGGAGGTTTTCACTGCTTAACTTTCTACTTTTCTAAGGCTTATCGTCCATACACACTCCTATGCATGTACACACAAATTACGTGCAGCATTCGAATTACGTGCAGCATTTGGGACTAACTGGTTACCAGAGCTGCGAAAGGGCAGGGCTTCGACGATTCTTCCAGTCATCAAAGCAAAAGCGCCCACTGAGAAGGTAGTAAGTCATCACCCCAGCAGCCCACACGTCAGACTCTGGGTAAACCTGCACGTTGACACGAACATAAGCCTTCAGATCCACTCACTCATGGAGAAACAAGAACAGGGTGAATTAAGCTGGTATGTTGTAGCATATACCTTGTAGTATGTAGAATTAGTGCAGTCACAACAACATACTACAGTCAGTCATAATTGTAGTCATAATCGTAGTCATAACTGTAGTAAAGTTGTCCATACATCTGCATGTTGCAGTACAATTTGTAGTACAGTCATGGCACACTTCTGTGCACTATGCACCATGCACAAGGTCGGCCAGAGCCATATACATACGGTGTGTTTACTTTTTTTGGACAGGTAAATCACCAAATATACCATAATATACGGTGCGTATATACGGTTCTGGCCAGCCCTAACAATGCACAATGCTCAGGTTGTATGCGCATATTGTAGTACAGTCACGGCACAACCTTTGGTGCACTATGCACCGAAACAAAACCTCCACTGCACCCACTTCAAGCATGAAGCGTGGCAAGAAGCGTGGCAAGCAAACGTGTGCTCACTTATACCAGCGCGAATTGCACTGCCATCTTACTAAACAGCAGCAGTCGGGCGCACACATGTGAAAGCAGAAGCACAAAATGAATGTTTAACAAATTAGTAAAAGGGCGCAAACGTCAGTGGTGGATTAATAGTACAACCTTGCTCTTTTGTGGTGCTCAGGCTGGTGTTAAGGTGGCCACCACCAGTGCACAGCTGTGTCACTTCACTCACACGACCTTGCATGAACACAAAACATACACACCCAATAATATGTTGCATGCATATGGTTGGTTATTCACCTCGCTACTGAGAATTTCTGGCGCAAAGGAGTGAGGAGTGCCCTCCAGACCCAGATCTCGGATTGGCAGGTTCTGCAGAGAAAGAGCAAAGACGAGCTTTTGCGTGGTTCAAACGGCTAAAAATGAGAGTGAAAAGAGAAGTGGATGCATGTATCTCGCCCTTTTCCAAACCTTGACCTTGCGCACCTTCATTCACAGACAGAGGATTAATAGTTCGCCATACATTTACTTGCAACACACCACAAAGATGTCAGAAACGCTAGAGGTGCGCAGTGATTTTAAGAGCTGTAAAGTATAAAGGAAGGAGGTGCATGCTCAGCCAGAGAGTGAGCAAATGCATTGCAGGGCCACTGCTGCAGCACACAAACATTCGTGCCTTTAATCACAGCTTAGAGGAGGCTTGTTAACCCTCGTCCTTCTTCACTGCAAAACTCAACAGCACCGCACCTTTGGGTCGAAGAACACTGCCAGACCTGCATTGCAGATTCACATTTCAAAAAGAAAGGTTTCAGCAAATATTCAATTAGTTTAGTTTGGAGAGAGGATCCATACTGTAATCCAGGGAAGGTGCATAGTGCATAGGGTTGGCCAGGATTGCACGAACACTCCTCAACGTATATGAACGTCTATAGAGGTTTTTCCTGCCAAAGACATCGCAAGCGTACCGTGCGTACATATAGCTATGGCCAAACGCAGGTGAGCAGTGATTAAGGAACAACATGCATGTGATGGAAAGTTCCTGCACAGAACGACAATTGCGGGATCAAATGTGCTCTGTGAAGCCTAGTTTACTGGCGTTAACCAAATATGATTATACTCATTACATTCTTACATCCGATGAACCCAGATTAAATGTCAAGGCAACACATTTAAACACAATCCACGATGACTGCAATTCACAACGGAGAGCACGGATAAAGCTTGGCGATGGGGCGGTGATTCAGGTCTCCTTTTACACATAAAATGGACGCTGCCTATTGGATGAGGGTTTGGTTGTGCTCAATCTCAGCCACAAGGAATGGCATCATCACTGCAACCAGGCTTGGGTTGGGCTAGCTGCCACTGTTGAAGCAAAACCAGTAGTGTACGCTTAGTAAAAAATAGTGCTGTGGTATACCATTTGGGATTCTGTTGTGGAAAGGGAAGCTGGCTATATATTCTCAATCACATACCCCATACCCCCAGGGTACCCATGTCTGAGAGAATGAATACCTCCAAGATCAAGGTCTGGCATGGCTGCAAGCATAAAAAAAACGCACCAAAGTCAATGGCTTTGACATGAGCAGTTTCTGAGTCTGTCAGCAGCATGAAGTTGCCAGGTTTGATGTCACGGTGCAGGATCCTGCACACGTGTGCGCAAGCAGTGCGTTCAGTGCAAGCATCAGGGTTAGTTGGTGCAATTGTGTCCGGGTTATATAAAAGCTGCACAAAACTTTGCCCTGAAACGTATCAGTGTATGACAAGGAAAAAGGCTGTACGATGAGAGCGGAATGACACAAGACTGGACGCCTTTTGGCACACACACACATACATATTAGGAACCTCACAGAGTTGACAAAGGGATCGAAAGCCTCGCATGCATTACTTAATTCAAAAGCCAACGGAAAGGTGTACGTGCCTGACTGAGAGCGATGGCTTAGGTCGGAATGCATGGACTGGCGTGACCAGCATGCAAAGTACAAGTGGTTCGCTTCATATAAAGAGATAAGGTGAAGATGTAGGTCAAGGCCACAGAACTGCAAACCAGAAGCCTCTTATTGCTGAAAACATCTACCTGTTGTGATGACACTGGCTCAGTGTTCGCAGCACAGCGCGCATGTATGAAGCCACCTGTGTTTAAATTGAGACAACAGCTTCTTCCAGTAAGTGTTGAGCCAGATATACCCATACTTAACACTGCTGCAAATACTAAAGAAGAAAGGCCTATCTTGGTGTGAATATGCGCGGGTGGAGGACGGTGAATATGACTAGTCATAGGCACATGTTGCTATTTGTCAGCATCCTTTTACAAAGCATTACATTGACACCTTAGCAGGGTTTTGCCTGCTATATATAAGGACTTAAATAATGTACTTGCACCCAATTGCAGCAAACGCACGAACCGTTCGCTCTGAGTAGTGGTGATGCCCAATATCCTTCAGCAGCTCCCCGCCTGTGCACGTGTGCATGCGTGCGTGTGTGTGTGTGTGTACGTATGGTGTGTTGTGTGTATGTGTGTGTATGTGTGTGTTCATGTGTGTGTGTGTGTGTGTGTGTGTGTTTACGTATGGTGTGTTGCGTGTATGTGTGTGTATGTGTGTGTTCATGTGTGTGAGTGTGTGAGTGCGGTGTGTTGCGTGTATGTATATATGTGTGCGCATTAATGTGTGTAAGTATATGCCTGTGTGCGTGTGTGTGAGGTGTGTGTGTATGTCAGTGAATGTGCGTGTATTTATGCCGACATGTACATATGCGGGTAGCTTGCAACCATTATGGTGCTTTTGCTCAACCACGTACACCACACCTGTGCACAGCTGCATAATGATGTACACGTTTGTGTCATCCTCCATTACCTGTGTCAGACAAGTGCAAAGGCATTGAGTGATAATGCGCTTGTCGAAGTTTAGGTCAAAATGACCTCAGTACGCTCTGAACAAATGCAAGTTACACAGCCGCATACCTCCTCTTCGTTGACAACATTAAGAGTGGCACGCAGACGGGCCTGTGCAGGGAACATTAGGGGGGGCAGTGGTGTATGGTTGTCAAGGCACGGTCAAAGAATTCCAAGCTTTAATTCCTTGGCCCAAACACAAAACAGAAGACGTACCAAGATTGCAACCTCTCGTTTAATGTTCTCAATGTGTGCCTCGTGCTTTGCCACCGGCAGGTTAGGCACGTCTAGCTTCTTGGCTATTGATTTACAAGCAAAGGCACGGCCTTCTACGTTGTCTTTGACTGTAGATGTAGATGTGAGGCAAGGAGAAAGAAGAGCAAAGATGGATGTGGGTGTGGGTGTGGGTGTGCGTTGCAAGCTTAATCTTTTCAAATGCCACGTGGACACAACACACCCTCAAAAACAGCGCCAAAACCCCCTTGGCCAAGAGCGGGACCCCGTGTGTACTTGTCCTCCAGCTGTTGGACATTGGGGAATCCACAGTTATATGCCTCTGGAGTCTCTTTTTGGCGGGGTACATCCCAGATGTCTGGTGCCCGAAACATACAAGACCCGACTAACGTTTGGTGATTCTGTTTATAATCCTGCTTGAGAATTCTGCTTTCCACCGCATTTGTCAGTCGACCGACCCAAACATGCGCTCTTCTGACTTCCTGCAGCCTGATTAATGGTTTTTAGTACATTGCTATGCTGGTTGGAGAGAAGGCAGCGAGAAGGGGGTGAGCAAAAGTGGCGGAAATTAAGCTGCATTGTAAATGTGCATGGATTAATGCTCGGATTATTGGTGTTCATTAATCCGGCCCTGGATTAATCGCCAATTAATCCAGAATCGTTGTAAATGCGCCATAATCCTCTATCGACCCCCCCTGGATAGAGATTAATGCAAATTAATCC
>Ga0307947_1001734_pt1 | contig 17387 bp, 19 predicted proteins | sample OrgLakmetagen232_FD_201840 | JGI IMG/M metagenome (GOLD analysis project Ga0307947, IMG submission 201840) | Saline water microbial communities from Organic Lake, Antarctica - #232 | ecosystem: Environmental > Aquatic > Non-marine Saline and Alkaline > Saline | place: Antarctica: Organic Lake...
TTCTGCCTCATGAAGTGCTCGCGGATGCGGGGGGCACCGCTGCTGAAATCTCGGAATCCTGGCATCTGGCATCTGGCATATGGCATATGGCATCTCGTAAATTTGCCCCTTCCGTCCCATAACAACAACACGATGCCACTGAGGGTCTTTACCAGGAGGCATTATAATGTTCTGGAGGCTGGGGGGACAATTCGTGGTGGCTGGAGGGTGATTGGTGCAAGCCCAGGGTACCCCCCAAAATAGCATGAATACATTTACGTATTTACGCGTATTGCGTATTAATAGCGTATTATACCGCATGGGACGTCTCATAAGTCCGTATGACCATCCCTAATTATAACCAAGCAGGCATTTACTTTGAATCAATTATACTCCATCCTGGGAACCTGCAGAATCAGCGTAATGCCCTACAAAACGCGTTACTTAGAATTTCCAGCACATTGTTGATGATACGCAGGCCGAGTGCTGCTTTTGAATCATGCAAAAAAAAAAGAGGACAAAGCAGCGCAAACCACCTCCCAGCTTAATCAGGATGAAGAGCCGCTTCTCTAATTCTGTACAACTCCTCCACAGAAATAGAAGGGGGGAAGAAGTAGGAATTGGGAGGGAGCACACGCATTTCATTCTTGCTTCTACTTTGAAAGAGGGTAACAAGATGGCGTGGCGCCATCAGGGGTGAAAGAATGAGCGTAGCTTACATCCCTGATGGCGCCACGCTGACTTGCCCCAGGGCCCGTATAAAAGCAAAACTCCTTCACAGAAAAAGAAAAAGAAAACTGCAGTGAAAATCCCAAAATGGAGTAAAAGGAAGCCAGGGAAAGTTCTCTGCCGTACTGCTTCTCACACGATGGAGGGCAACAAGCTGGCATGGCGCCATCAGGGGTGAAAGAAACAGCGTAGCTTACATCCCTGATGGCGCCACGCTGACTTGCCCCAGGGCCCGTATAAAAGCAAAACTCCTTCACAGAAAAAGAAAAAGAAAACTGCAGTGAAAATCCCAAAAAGGAATGAGTAAAAGGAAGCCAGGGAAAGTTCTCTGCCGTACTGCTTCTCACACGGTGGAGGGCAACAAGCTGGCGTGGCGCCATCAGGGGTGAAAGAATGAGCGTAGCTTACATCCCTGATGGCGCCACGCTGACTTGCCCCAGGGCCCGTATAAAAGCAAAACTTCTTCACAGAAAAAGAAAAGAAAACTGCAGTGAAAATCCCAAAATGGAATGAGTAAAAGCCAGGGAAAGTTCTCTGCCGTACTGCTTCTCACACGATGGAGGGCAACAAGTCGGCGTGGCGCCATCGGGGGTGAAAGAAAGAGTGTCACACCTGGTGGGGCCACCCTAGCTTGTTGTACTTCATCGGTGAGAAGCAGTAGGACAGAAATGAGGATGCTACACCATGATGGCGCCATGATGCCTTTCCCAGAGCAAACTATGGTTACGCTAACAAATTTGGTATTAGTGGTACTCCTAGGATTGGCCAGAAATGTATGTGACCGTATATTCAAGAAAGTCCCTGCAAAAAATACCGAATACACACCGTACATATATGCATGTATGGCTCTGGCCAAGCCCGGGCTATCCTCTAGATTCACACCACAAGCAGCGGCACATGTCACCTCATCTAGGTGTCTAAATTCTGGGGAAACACGAAAAAAACGTCTCACCTGTACTGACATTCCGAATCGATCCAGCAGTTGTGGTCGTAGCTCACCCTCCTGTGCAGGACAGCATAGTGAACACTAAAGGTCTGCTGGGATGTGTGTGCGCACATGCTTGTGCGTGCGTGTGTTCATGCATATGTGTGTACAACAGTAATCCAGGAGCTGCAGTTGTAGCTCACCCTCCTAGGAGGACAGCACAGTGAACACTAAAAAGTCTGCTGGGATGTGTGTGTGCACATCCTTGTGCGTGCGTGTGTTCGTGCATATGTGTGTACAACAGTAATCCAGGAGCTGCAGTTGTAGCTCACCCTCCTAGGAGGACAGCACAGTGAACACCAAAAAGTCTGCTGGGATGTGTGTGTGCACATGCTTGTGCGTGCGTGTGTTCGTGCATATGTGTGTACAACAGTAATCCAGGAGCTGCAGTTGTAGCTCACCCTCCTAGGAGGACAGCACAGTGAACACTAAAAAGTCTGCTGGGATGTGTGTGTGCACATGCTTGTGCGTGCGTGTGTTCGTGCATATGTGTGTACAACAGTAATCCAGGAGCTGCAGTTGTCGCTCACCCTCCTAGGAGGACAGCACAGTGAACGCTAAAAGTCTGCTGGGATGTGAGAGTGCGTGTGTGTTTGTATTGTTATCCTTTGATACGGTACAAGTAGAAAGGTTGCCTGGCACTTACGCTCCCAGCTAATTAGCTGCATGCAGGGCAAGCTGCAACACCACACACGCGCGTGCGCACAAATACACACACACATGCGCACACACACACCTGAGGGTTGCCGGAACCGATCATGATGAACCGTGCGGGGTGCACGATGGAGATGCCCTCACGCTCTACAGTGTTGATGCCACTAGCAGAGCTGTCCAGCACCACGTCCACGAGGCCATCATCAAGCAGGTTCACCTCGTCCACGTACAGGATGCCGCGGTTGGCACGGGCCTGCAAGCGTGTGCAATGCAGACACGTAACTTTGATGCACGCGCACACACACACACTCCAAACAGGTTCACAGGATGCCGCGGTTGGCAAGGAGCACGGGCCTGCAAGTGTGTGCAATGCAGACACGCGGCTACTGGGCCTTTATTGCACGTGCGTGCACACATGCAAACACACACATACACACATCCAACCCAGACACATATACACAAACAACTCAGACACACACACACACACACAAACACACAATTCGCACACACGCTCTTATCACACACACACACACCAACGCACCAGCAAGCCTGGCTCGTATGCCTTGATGCCCTCCATCAGAGCTTTTTCGATGTCAATGGTGCCACAGATGCGATCCTCGGTAGCACCCAAAGGCAGCTCGACCTAAATGAGAAATGGAACACGTGTGAGCATGCAATGTGTCTGCGTGGCGCGTGTATGCTTGTGTGTGTGTTTGTGCACATGTGTGTGCGTGAGTGTGTGTGTGTGTTTGTGCATGTGTGTGTGTGTGTGTGAGTGTGCGCGCACGCACGTGTCACGAAAGCTCACCAGGGGTGTCCGTATGATGGCTGTCTTCAGTTGCTCTCCCCTACGGAACCGCTGCAGCACATCCGGACCCATGTACTTTGGGTCTGTAGGGTCGCTGTTGAAGGCATCATCCTCCACCACCTCAATGTCAGGAAGCAGGTCCACCACGGCACGCACCTAGTGTGTGCGCGTGCGCGTACATGCGTTTGTAAGTGTGTGCAAATGTGTGTGTGCATGTGTGCGTGTGCGCAAGTGTGAGCATGCATGTGTCGGCCTAGGACTTTTTCTATAATTTGTGCCATCGTGCTTGCACCTTGAACTCGCTGCATTCGCTGTGTTACTTGTACTACTCACTGCAACCGATTTGCCGCATCCCCTGTCCCCCATGATGAGGGCACCACCAATGTTTGGGTCTACTACGTTGAGCAGCAGGGCAAGCTTCATCTCCTCCTGGCCTTGAATGCGGGTGAAAGGGAAGCCTGCACCATACATACGTGTGCACAAGCTAGTAGGCACACCTAGATGAGAGATATGCACATGCATAATGATGCTTGACACGCATCTAGCTGCTAGCGAGGAGTTCAGCTGTGGCATGCAAACACACATGCGGCAGTGGTACTCGCCTGGTTGCTTACTGGCTCTCTTTCCACCTGCCACAGTAGATCCAGTGGTGGCACTGGCATGGGGAGATATGCATAGTCTCCGGCTGCACCTGCTTTGCAAGTTCACTTTACAGTGTAACTTGCCGAGTGGGGAGGCAAGCATGTTGGATGCTTATTATTTTTAATATTATTTAACGTCAACAAGCCGAGCTGGTAAGCGAACAAAGTTATCAAGAATGAGTGAAAAGTGTGACACACACATACACACACACACACACACAAGCACACACACACGCACACACGCACACACACACACACACGCACACACACACACACACACGCACGCGCACACACACACACACACACACACACACACACACACACACACACACACACACACACACACACACACACACACACACACACATACAGTTACACACACGCACATTCAACTAATCTCGTTTCTTAACTTGCCTGCAGAAATGACGGTCAGGCGGATGCACATCGTGGGCGCCAAGCTTCCAAAATCATTTGCCAAGGTACGGGCCAGAAGCTTCTTCAATAAGACGAAACTACTGCAGGCAACAGAAGCCACTCCCCACCTCTAGCGCATTACCTGCTGGCTTGTTCAATTGCGAGTCCTGGCACTAAGTGTTGGCATGCCTCGTTGAATGCATGGCCATCTCACCAAGCAGGATCCTGCCAAAAACTCAGTTTGACCGTGCCTCCAGTCAGGCAGGGTGCGTATGTGTCATGAGATTTCTTTGTGTCTCCCTGACACTTACTTTTGGGCTGCTCCTGTGGGAAGAAAGGGGTGGTGGCAAGGTTCTGCCAGGGTAGAACTGGCCGACAGGTGAATTGATGAGAGGTTCGGCAGTTGACTAAGGTCAAAGCGCAAGTGCCCTGCAGAACGTCCTGCACCCTGGTTGAGATTGCACTGACTTAGTTAAGAAATAGCAATGGCACAGGCCCTTACAGCAGCAAAATCCTGCATGCTCTCACAGAATCAAACACAGACACACACATTGACACAAAACGCATACACACACACTCACACACATACACACAGCCCTAATCAGTTAGGTACATGCCTAGTGCGTAACACGCATGTTTTTGAGCACAACTCACCGCACTACATTCTCTCGCATGCGCAATGCTTCATAATAGGGTTGGCTAGAACCGCATATACGTAGGGTTGGCCAGAACCGTATATACACACCGTATATGACCGTATGTATGGTGATTTCCCTGCCAAAATTACCGTATATACACCATATATACCTATAAATGTATGGTTCTGGCCAACCCTACATATACGTATACAGATATCCCATATACGGTCCTGGTCAACGCTAATCGTAACTGTACCTGCCCAACTGTACACCATTTCATAACTTGTAACTGTACACTATTTCATAACCTGTAACTGTACACCATTTCATAACTTATAACTGTACACCATTTCATAACTTGTAACTGTACACCATTTCATAACCTGTTACTGTACACCATTTCATAACTTATAACTGTACACCATTTCAGAACTTGTAACTGTACACCATTTCATAACTTGTAACTGTACACCAACCGGTCATAACCAACTGCCTTCACGTGCAGCGAGAACTGTACAGCTGATCATACCTTCCTGCCTGACTGCTGTACACCAGCTTAGAATTAATAAGACGTTGCTAAAAAGGGTAATCCGACAGATGCCATTTCTGTACTTGGTGCGATACATATATCATATATCCACGTAACACTTAAAACTGACCATACCCGCCTGCCTTTGCGTGCAGCAAAAGCTGTACACTAAAGTCACACTACGGAACAAATGGGACACATGCCCCTTGAAGACCACAGCCAGGTATCCCTCCATGCCGGACCTGGAGCAGGGGGCAAAGGAAAATGGCAGCACCTGGATTGGTTAGTGTTTGGGTCAACCAGGCGTTGCTACCAAAAGGAAAAGTGGCGAAGGTTGTGCGTATGAATTGCACGGCCATGCTCAGGATGCCATTATGGCACAGTGCTGAAGAAGGGGGTGTATGAGTGCGTATAAAGTACACGGCCATGCATTGAATGCCATAATGGCACTGCGCTGAACAGTGCGCGTTTTAAGTGCACAGCCGTGCATTGCATACCAAAAAAGCAAGCCGGCGAAGGGTGTGCGCATGAAGTGCACAGTTATGCAGTAAAGGCCAATTCGGTACAGCACTGTGGATGGGTGCGTATGAGAGTGCATGCAACAGTGTATGACCATACATTTGCTGCCATTAAGGCACAGTGCTGTAGAATGTGAGACAGCGCTGGGGGATGTGCGTATTATACAGGGCACTGCTACGCATTGGATACCATTAAGGCACAGCGTTGAGAATTGCGCGTACACGCTTGTACAGTGCACAGCCATGCAGTAAAAAATCCCTTCAGGCATAGCGCTGGTGTGTGTGTGTGTGTGTTTGCGTGTGTGTTTGTGTGTGTGTGTATCAAGTGCATGGCCATGCAGTAAATGCCAATAAGGCACAGCACTGGTGAGTGTACGTATGAAGTGCACGGCCTTGCAATGGATCCCAGCATGCCTAACAGTAATAAGGTAGCCGGTTATTGGTAGGTGGTCGCTTCGTAGCAATCAGTCATACATAGGAGCCGTTGTAAAAATTGGTGAAGGCTACTTGGGGATCATCGCATGGCCGATGGTTTAAATACGCCTGCACAAGGGTTCACTCTGAAGTGATTGCATGTCGCTCTCAAACGCTTCATATTCACTTTGATATCAATGAGGCTGCTCTCAGTAACCACGATCGCCCTTCCTTGATCAACGCTCGAAGCTACTTGCAGCACGAGCGTTGGTTCTGCTAAATATGCCGGTACAAGGGCTATTCATAAAAAAGCTTCGCAGTAGCCGCGATCACCCTTCCTTGATCAACGCTCAAGCTGCTAGCAGCACATGCGTTGGTTCTGCTCAAATTTGCCGGTACAAGGGCTATTATAAAACCCTGAGATCAGTAGGGTTGGTTAAAACCATATATATACGGTGTATATATTGTAATTTAGGCTGGGAAGTCACAAAATATAGTCATGTACGGTGTTTATATATGGTTCTGGCCAACCCTACTTCTCAGTAACCATGACCACCCTTGAAAAGGGTTGGCCAAAATTGTATATTTGCACCGTATATGACCGTTATTTTCATGCTAAAAATACTGTACACCGTATATACCTAAAAATGTATGGATGCCAAGTAGCCTTTATGCGCCCTTCCTTGTACCGGCAGTGGCATGGCATGGTGGTGATGGTGAAGTTTATGGTTCATGCAAAGGGGAAAAACGGAAATAAGGGGGGGGAGACAAGAGCCGTGCAGTGATTACAACTCCCCAATCTAACAAAGGAGGAAGGAGCCATATTGGTACCGATTACAGTAGAACTGCCCTTGCGGAAAAGAAAGAGATCTAGTATTTAGGAAACGAGAGAGTAATTTCTGAGCTACAAACGCTCACCTGTGTTGTTGTTTGTTACAGGATGGGAGGAGTGCCTCTTCTTTGATCAGGTGTGTGATGCTACGCTCTTTTGTATTCTTAGGTCTGAAGCACGCTGGAAGCGTACAAGCTTTGTTGAGAACAAGCTGGTGTTGTTTCTGACCGTACTTCAGGCCTAGGAGTGTCTAGCCCTTTTGTTTTGTGTGTTTGAGATGACTGAGGGCGTGTGCTTGAGAAGGCACAGGGGGTGCTTGATAAGACACAGGGGGTATGCTTGAAAAGACACAGGGAGTGTGCTTGAGAAGACATAGGGGGTGCTTGAGGAGACACAGGGGGTGCTTGAGAAGACACAGGGGTGGTGCTTGAGAAGACACAGGGGTGTCAAGCTCGGTCATCTGAGACCAGATCTGTAAGCCCGACAAGACAGTTTGGATGCATTAAGCCAATGAAAACAAGTCATGATGTCGTCATGTCGTGATGTGCTCCTAGCCTCTTCGCTGTGCTCGTCAAGTATGTGTGAATGCGGGCATACCCAATACGTGCAATGCTTAAAGGGCCTGCTTTGCTACCATGCACTGCAAAAGCTCTGTACCATACTTGAAGGTTTAAGGGTTGTGGATGAAATCAGGGTTGAGTAACGTGAGGCAATGCAAGTGACATGTACCACGTTCTGTTGTAAAAAAAACTTTGAGCAGGACATTTTTTAAACTAGACGAATGCTGCTATTTGTTTGATCTATCTGTAGTTCCACTAAGTCCTTTAGAGTGTTGTGCAGACGATGAGCGGTGTACTTTGTGCGATGAAGTAATATTGTGAGTGTGCAAAAGCATTGGCTTAAAGACGGAGATCGTGTTACTGTATCGTCTGCAGTCCTGGTATGACGAGATCTCAATGCTGTCCATCTACCAAAAGAGGTTTTTGAAGGACAGGAAAGTCGGCGTTGTCAAGGTAAGTTTAAGCTGTACTGGCTCATAACTCATAAATGATTCCAGCCTAGCATGGCTGGCTTATATATGGCTTAGTGTGTGCGTTTGTGTGTGTGTGTGTGTGTGTGTGTGTGTGTGGCCTAAGCCCAGACAACCAAGGTGCCATATGTGACCTTTACAGCTCTATTTGGTCTGGTTTACAAAGACCCCTAGCCTTGGCATGGCAGCTCTAGTTTCCGGGAGCTCCAAATTAGAACATAGATCAAGACAACCCGACAGCTGCGCTTATGAACTCGTAAGAATATTGAACTGTCAAGGTATACAGGGATTGGTCCATTTTTTTAAACTGTCGAGGCATACAGGCATACAGGGGTTGGTCAAGGCAATAATATTATCTTTTTGAACTGTCAAGGCAGGAGGCCTCAAAAAAACAAGTAGGGTGTGATCCTGCGGATCACAGAAAATGGGGCGGAGCCTGCGCTGCAACCTGCAGTGAAGTTGTACCTAATGTAGTAAGAGCAATTCAGGGGGGGCTACACTCCCTCTGCACCCCACTGCTCCTGTTCAACCTGAGCAGCCTGGTCTTTGCAATGAAGAGCCGCACCCAAATGAGTTAGACAATTCAGGGGGGGCTGCCCCCCCCCTGCACCCCCCTGCTCTTGCGTTTGCACAGTCCCTATCATACCATTCTGTGTCTGAAGCTGTTTGCTTGCCAATGGTGTGTAGGACCTCCGATATATACCTCAGCAGCTGTGTGCTCACGGGTGAGCGAGCAATTCAGGGTGGCTGCAATCCTTCCTCTGCTCCTCTGAACGCCTGAGCTCCATACGGTTGTTCAAAGCCACCACCTCTGGCTGAGCTGCTGCTTCTTGTGCCTGCTGAGTGGCATTGCCAGGCTGAGACTGTTCCTCCAAGTTCTGTGCCAAGTGCTGGACGCGGGTCCTCTCCCGGGCCCTCGCTCGCCTGTCCTTCCGAGTGATGTGAAGCTGCTGCCGTCTCTGCTTTGCTGCTGCAAGGGATCGGTCGGCCTTGGTGGTAAACCACACTCAACGATACCACTCCTGAAGGGCTAAGATATGATGGGAAATATTCTAAATATATGATAAATACACCCAATTGCATCCCAGGGGGAACAAAGGCACGCGACCGAAGGGGTCGCGCGTGGAGGAGGGTTTGACCGGGGTGTTCCGGAATCAGCGCAAAATTAGCTTTTATTTCACAATTTTTACACTGAAAAATTGCCTGTCTTGCTCAACGCTCTATTCTTCTGCCACGTTGGGGGGTGAACATAAAGGGACTAGGCCCTGGGGGGCTCCGCCCCAAAAATCCATGACAGTCACGCCCCCCCCAAATCCATGACAGCCACCCCCCCCCCCCCGAAACCTCCCTTCCTGACCCCCCACACTTATGAAAAGGGTGTCAATCTGCTCAGAATTTATGCAGCTATCTGTGAATAACCTCTGTCTTTATTCACGACTCACCCCATATCTTGCTTTCCAGGCACCTACCAACCTCTTTTCCGGGCCAGAAGCATGGAACAACCCTCCAGTGCTCGAGCTTCCCATCCTTGACCTAAAGAATAACAAAACAATTGGCATGCTTAATCTGGTAAGGTAACTCTGCAGGCATAAAACATTCAGGAGCAGCGTGCTTAGACAGGCACTGCCGTTTTTTGACATGACAGCTATGAAATGAGAATTTGCACCAACAGGGGTCAGAACCAGACAAGCATAGCAGGTACACGCTCACACGCTTGCACACTCACGCGCACACACACACACACACGCACACACACATCTATGTTTGCACACAAATATGTATACAAACACGTGCGCATGAACGCAAAGCTGTGCCTGCACTTATACAAGCGGCTTGCAAATGTCTAGGGTTGGCCAGAACCGTATATACACACCGTATATGACCGTATATTTGGTGATTTCCCTGCCAAAAATACTGTATATGCACCGTATATACATGGTTCTGGTCAACCCTACAAATGTCCCAACGCATACATATGAATGCAGTGTTTGATGGAAAATGTTTATCACATACACATGAACGCACATTCAGTGTTTGGATGCAAATGTTATCATGTTTTGAATGCAAATGTAGAGTTTGAATGTATGTTTATCTCATAAATATGAGTACAACTGTAGCGTTTCAATGCACACGTTCGTCACATACATGCATTAATCAATTTTTTGAATTACCACCCTTAATGTCTAATACGTTCACAATTCAGACCGCGTCTGAAACACAATCGTGGAATTTCCCTGGGAACCAAAAGTATCTCCCTTATCGACAGGCCGCATCTGGAGGTGAGAGATAAGCGTGGGTGTCGTGACTACAATCAATAAAGTGATTAATTTATCATGCCGAGCGTCGTAGTCCATCGTAGTTTGCACCAGGTAAAGAGCTGAGGCAAAAAATTGTGAGTAAGGGTGTGGTCTTGTTTTGTGGATGCTGGCAAGAAGCGTTTTTCGTTCCTCGCCCACTGCGTCGTTCCTTCACAAGCTGCTTTTTGCATCCGACACACACACTCAATACACACACAAGCAAACACACATTTACACACACACACAAAGGGGGGGTGCCAGATCAGCAACGATCAAGGCATTGCTGTGCAGAAACAGATGGTTGCTGCTCTGTCCGCAACTGATCGGAATGACATGCTCCCGATGGCTTGTGTTGCTGTGTGAGCACGCACTGACTGATCAGTCTGTCCTTATTGCAAGCTGACCTTTATCAGAATAGGCCCTTTTGCCCTCTCTCCCTCTCTCTCTCTTTGTACAGGGCCCATCAAGAGCAAGATGTTTTACATGGACAGAGGAGGAGGAGGAGGAGGACTACTTGCTGGAGGACTACTAGGGGGGACAGGGGCATTGGGGGTGGCGGGATATGCAGGCGGTTGCGGGGGTGGAGGAGGTTGCGGGGGTGGAGGAGGTTGCGGGGGTGGTGGAGGCTGCTGATTGATAGACAATTTGTTAACGCAAGTGCGCCCCCGCCTTATGTGTTGAACATAAAAAGGGCGGCTGTTTAGTATGGAAGGAAGAGCTGATGGCTGTATTGTATGGAAGGAGGACTAGTGGCTGTATTGTGTGGAAGGAGGACTTTTGGCTTTTGTATGGAAGGGGTATGCAGTATTGGTGGAGATGATAGCTGTATTGTATGGAAGGAGGACTGCTGTATTTTGTGGAAGTAAGACTGATGGCTGTAGTGTATGAAAGGAAAGCTTACAACTGTCTTGGAGCTTGGACGTTCCCCTCTTTTTTGAAGGGTGGATTAGAACTAATGAGCGTGCACTTAATGTGCACCTCCTGAGTGCGCACTGTATGTATATGTACAATGTGCATACACAAAATTTTTGCTTGCTTTGGTGCGTTTTGCTCTGTACTCTGTGAAAGGGGTACTGGTGACTGTTTCGTTACGGAATTGGAGGCTGTCAACCGTATTGGATGAAGGGTTACCATCGACTGCTCCTTGTGAAATCTAGATATTTCCTTTTTCTTTTGAGGTGTGAAATAGAACTAATGAGCGTGCACTTAATGTACATACTATGTGCATTCAAAACGATCAAAAAAAGACCGTCTCTTCACTCTCACCTAGCGCTCACACCAAAAAACATAGCATGGACATGTTTTTTTCTCGCAAAGCCTCACAAATCCAACCTTGAAAATCAAAGAGGTGGGAAAGCTTTTTAATGGGGACCAGGTGTTTGGGAGGCACAGGCCTGCACACCACCAGGTATATAACTCAGATACTTTGGGGGGCTGCGATTGTTTTCGCATCCAGTTTGCTTGTATGGTCATTGTTGCAGCTCTGATATTAACCTTGCAACGAGTGTATGGATTTTTGAGATGATTAAGTTCCAGGCTGTTTAAAAAATTTTCTTCCACACAAATATCAGCAACTTACTCTGCATGCTGCAGCAGTGTCCTAGTAGGTGCGTATAAAAAATGGTCCAAACAGATTAAACCAAAGGGTTGTTCCCACCTTCACACGGCCTTTACTGATTTTAAACAAGCGTATGACACTATTGACAGACCACACCTTTGGGATCATTTAAATAATATCATTGATATGGATGCCCACTCACCTTGTCAATGTTATCAAACAAATGTACGATGGAGACGAGTATGTTTTGATTGATGGTGCCAAAACTACCAGTACCGGTAATCCCGCTGTGCCTTTAAGAGGTGTAAAACAAGGTTGTCCTTTATCTCCTCTCCTCTTTTCCCTTTTTATTAATGATGTGGATGATGAGTTTGGGACTGGCTTTATGGGTGCTGCTACTGGCATTGAGGGGCTCAGGGTAACTCACATGCTCTATGCTGACGACCTGACCCTGACAGCTAATGACTCAGTCCAATTGCAGAAAATGTTGAGACGACTGGAATCGTATGCTGCCAGGAAAGGACTTACAGTAAATGTGCAGAAATCCTACATAGTTTACTTAAATGCGTACCGAAATTCCACAGTTCCTGTTTTTCGTCTAGAGATCTCTACAGGAGCTTGAAGAGAGAGATTATTTTACATACCTGGGAATGTTATTTGATAAGCACAAGAACTTACACCATGCTGCGACCCATTCCTTTGAGGCCTTTTAATGCAGCTTCACGTAGAGTGAAAGAGTTTGGTATTGAAAAGAGGATTTCTGACAGGCCTCATGCGATGTTGTGGCTTTCCAAGACATATGCGTTGTCAGCTGGCATGTATGCCAGTCAGATTGGTCTACGCAATTTCTGAAGCATGACAATGGGCAGATTCAGCAATCCTTTGCAGATCGCACACATGGCGTTTTTAAAGAGAATTTTGGGAATTAAATCTACTTCTGCAAACTGGTGTGTGCTTCGAGAATGCGCGCAGGAACCCTTGCAATTTTACTGGTTCAGGTCAGCTATCAAATTTTGAAACAGGATGGTTGATTCAAACAGCAATACTTTACGCGATGTTATGAAAGCAGATATTTCCCTTGGGAATTCTGTGCTTTTAATTGTTGGACTAGACAGATGAAGGATGCTTTTGGTGATTTGCAGAATGGCACTGTATACAGAATACAGAAGTGACTTATTTCAATGCAGGAAGCTGAATATTTCTAATTTGCGCATAGACTTGAGATTCAGGCATCAGGCAGTTTGGAGAGAGGGATAAGGTCAAGATCCTTGCTCTTGTTAAAACAATCTGTGGCTTATCACAACTGGTTTGCTTTGCCTGAGAGACCGATTTCTGATGCACGTGCACCATTTGTCTTGCCGGAGTATTTGAAGATGGCTCTGAGCAAAAGTATCATGAGGAACATAGCTCGGTTCAGGATTCGAGGACATGCGTTGAAGTGTGAAACTGGTTTATACGGCAGGAGTCCGGACAGGAGTGCACGTGATTGCAATTTGTGTGAAAACAGGGATTATATTCAAGATGAGAAGCACGTCATTTTTTCATGTATCGGTACCGCACATTTACGGCACCAGTTCATCCACTTATTTAATAACATTTCTGAAGGTGATATCAAAGGTTTTGTTTTTCAACATAACTAAGAAGTTTACAAATTTATTAGTGCAGCTGTCGATCTTTTTGATTGATTTACTTGTTGGGACCTATAGGTTGAGCAGCCATGCCAGGTTGGAGGCCTTTGTAATCCAAACTAAACTTAAACTAGTAGGTGCGTATAACAAAGCAATTCTTGCTGAAAAGGGGAGTAATTGCTGTTTTTTTGCCGTTACTGCTTGTCAAACTGGAGAAGCAAGTGTCCACGCAGTATGTGAAAGAAAAGAAGAAAAAAACTACGGGCTGTAGGCCATCCTTGTAACCCCCTTGTAACCCTTGAAAAAAACTACGCAGGCAGCAAAACACTCCCTGCATCAACTAAGGAGAAGGAGACACATTGGCCCGAAGTGCCGTGGGTCTCCATCCAAACCCTAACCCTAATATGTGATATACTACTTGAACTGACAGCCAGGAGTAGCCATACTGCGTTGTTCAGTTGAACGTATTAAGATCAGCTTTATCAGAGCCTTTCCTTAATTTACTCTATTATGCATCAGCGTGGTCTTCTTTTTTAATTTTTACTGAGATCTGAGAAGATGGAAGCCTTTTCTTCTGAAGGTTTTGTTTGGTAGGTGTCAATAGCATCTGGTATGTACTAGACGGGCTAGGGGTCTACCAGCTTGCTGCCCAGAAGACGTATGAGTAGGGATGGGCGTCAGTAATTAATGATGTGCTTATTTTACTTTACATGGGCAATTCAGCAGCGTAAGAGATGCCACGAGTTTTGAAGCACCCATGTAACTTTTTTGGATAACACCAAGAGAGAGAGAGAGAGAGAGAGAGAGAGAGAGAGAGAGAGAGAGAGAGAGAGAAAGAGAGAGAGAGAGAGAGAGAGAGAGAGAGAGAGAGGGAGAGAGAGAGAGAGAGAGAGAGAGGGAGAGAGAGAGAAGTGTAGGCCTATATGGGTGAGCTTTATGAAAGAGCAATACAATCAAGTTAAATAAAATCTGTTAAGGTCCAAAGCACAAGGTAACGGCCACCATATGAACAATTATGTGCAAAAAGGGACTTGTAGAACATCAAATCTAGTCGGCTGGCTCTGATAACTAACTATGAGCATGTCACAGCGAGCATGAAAATTGATAACAATAAAACCACAGGCAAACAAGGTCGAAGGAAAGAGAAAGGGCGGATTTACTACTGGTTAAAGAAATTGGCCCACAATGCCAAGAAAAAGCACACAAACGCAGAGAGATATCACACATGATGACACACATGTACACATGCACACACAAACACAGCCAGAGAGATATCACACATGATGACACACATGTACACACACACAAACACAGCCAGAGAGATATCACACATGATGACACACATGTACGCACACAAACACAGCCAGAGAGATATCACACATGATGACACACATGTACGCACACACACAAACACAGCCAGAGAGATATCACACATGACGACACACATGTACACACACAAACACAGCCAGAGATATCACACATGATGACACACATGTACATGCACATAAACACACGCACTGACAGCCAGGCAGGCTCAAACAGCAACATAAAAAAATGGAGATTTGGATAAAAACTGGCCTGCCTGAATCTTCTTAATAGAGATTATCTGTAATGCAATGCTCAGCGGCAGGATCCACGAGCATGTTCAGTAGCCGACGTAACCGACGTAACCGAAAGAGACAACAGTACTGGCTTAAAGAAGACCGGTGAGATCACCTTATTTTTGCATGAGTTGGGGAACAAGGGTACAGTTGAACAGCTGGATACTCCCCACCCTCAACCTTGGTGGACATATACAAAACACACACACACAAACAAACACACGCAAACACACCCAACACACGCGCTTGAACACAGGTTGCCCCAGACACCTGGTCCCAGCTGCGTGCTAACTGTGCTAACACCCCCCCCCCCTCAACCCTGGTGTTCCTGTGAGGCAAGCGCTGAGGGTGTTCCAAGCTTCTTATGGAGATCAGCGTTCTCCGCCTCAAGGATGTGCACACGCTCAAACAAACCGCACACACAACTTTGGATCTGCTGGTCAAGCTGGTCGCGCTCCACAATCTCGCTGTTCAGGTGTGTGATGTGGTCCTCAAGCATGCGCTTTTCAACGTACCTATGGCCATTGCAGAGGCAAAGGGGGCACAGTGTCTTGCGTTTTGCACAATAAAGGACAATGACACTTATTGTGCATTACTGAGCATAAAATAGGACAGAAAGTGAACTTGGGCAAAGTGGCTCATTTTCCTTAATCAATGGAGAGTGAGTGGTACTTAACCGCCTGCGCAGTTTTTTCTTTTTTCTTTCTCCTTTGATTTGGGTTCTATGCTTCCAATAGAGAGCCACGCAACAAACCGACAACCATGAAACACAGAGATGCACCTGCATCTCTCCTTTGATTTATTGAAAGCAATTAATCCGTTGTTTCAATCTCACTCTCAGTTTTCAGCAGCATCTTATGAATTTTAGTACAACACATCAAGCATCAGGAAACCATGCTGACAAAGCACACACGTACACACACAAACACACACACATACACACACGTGCGTGCCACCGAAATCACCTACACTCACATTCATACACACAAGCAAACACACCTACACTTACACTCATACACACCTGCACTCACACTCATACACACCTGCACTCACACTCATACACACCTACACTTACACTCATACACACATGCAAACACACTGACACATTCTCACACTAGCAACACACTCTCACCCACCAGTCAGACAGGTGTCGCTCCGACTCGTACAGGCGAGTGCTGTACAGCGCTGCCTCAGCGTCCCTTTCGCTCATCTCTCTAGTCAAGCGTGTCTGCAACAATAGCGCAGGTCCAAACCAAAACATAGTAATCAAACAGTCATGAGCAGCGCTGCCTCAGCATCCCTTTCGCTCATCCCTCTAGTCAAGCGTGTCTGCAACAAGAGCGCAGGTCCAAACCAAAATATAGTGACCGACCAACAGTGCATGAGCAGAACTCCTGTCAGGGAACAAACACACTAACATTTGTTCTGCGCGTACCAACTTTGTATAAACTTAGGCACACAGGTAGGGCAGCAGATTGCAGCCTCAGTATGTGTATTTTCCAAGGAGGCAGTTGGATTGAAAAATGGCATAGTAGTTTTGCAGTTAGTTTTTGGTGTTTTCAGGGTGTGAAGTGGCAAGGTCAGGCCTGGGACTGCAGTTGTTTGGTTGAACGCATGAATCTAGCTCGCTAGCTCTTATGGAGCGTGAAAAGAGGCCCAAGTGAACAGGGAAGTGGTTGCTGTACAATTGATATTTATAGGGGGGTATTTGGAAGGTTACCTTTCTTCTAGGGGAGTGAGTATGTTAACACACGGTATACAGGATTCTAATTAACTGGAGCTGTGAACAAGGGAGGCGTGTAGGGTTGGCCAGAACCATACATATACAGTGTATATACGGTATTTTCAGCAAGGAAATCACCGAATATACGGTCATATACGGTCTGGCCAACCCTAGAGTTGTGGCATGCGGGCATGTTGGCTGATACATAGGGTTGGCCAGAAGCCAGAACCATACATTTATAGGTATATACGGTGTACATACGGTCTTTTTAGCAAGGAAATCACCATACATACGGTCATATACGGTGCAGATATTCGGTTGTGGCCAACCCTACACAACTCAGACAATGAGTCAACAAGGGAGACATTAAGGAAGTTGTGGGATGCTTAGGGTTGGTCTGAAATGCTCA
>Ga0307947_1001736_pt1 | contig 17383 bp, 21 predicted proteins | sample OrgLakmetagen232_FD_201840 | JGI IMG/M metagenome (GOLD analysis project Ga0307947, IMG submission 201840) | Saline water microbial communities from Organic Lake, Antarctica - #232 | ecosystem: Environmental > Aquatic > Non-marine Saline and Alkaline > Saline | place: Antarctica: Organic Lake...
TTTTTCAAGGAGGGTTTTTCTGTTGAGGCAGGAGTTTTCCTTTTCCCAGTCTTATAGGTTTTTTCCTTCATTCTGTCAGGCCCTTGCTGAGGACCGTGTAACAACCCCCACCAAAAAAAAAAAAAAACCTTAACATGCACAATAACAGTATGGCCATAAGTTACTCTTGGTAAGTTTGCCAACCCGCCTTTCTAGTGATGAACGTATGCCGACTGCTTTGCCACGGTGATGCTCACCTCGATCTGTCCAAACATGTTATGCGTCAGTAGGCTCCGCTTGTGTGCGCATACTTTGAAAGTTAAAACAGCAGCGTGGCTTGAAGGTGGATCTTGCATGTGTAACCAGTGCCCTCCTGGTGGGGATGAACATGATGTCCAAAACGAGGTGCATGCTCTTTTTATTTGCCAAGACCATTGGGTTTGTGAGGAGCTGTGGAAGTATATCTCCTTTTTTGACAATTTTTTGTGGACTCCTCAACAGCGCGACCTTATTTGCTGCAACAGGTCTGTCAGATCAAATCACTGTCACTGCAAAGTATAAGACTCAGCACACCCACTAAGCCAGCTTATGAACAAGATATATAGAAACTCTCAACTAACTCTACTGCTCTGTCATACCATTCGTCACTGCCAACGATTGGGCGTGACAGGTCAACAATCAACTTGTTCATAATTCCCTCTCTCAGCAGAACACTATACTTTTTCCTTTTTCCTTTTCTGTCTGAGCTTATGGATTTATTTGTGGCTGGCCGAGACCAGTCAGCAGCTGGCCAGCCAAACAACCTGGCTGAAGGTCTCCCCCCAATGTATCTGGCAGGCAGTCTGGGGGAGGGTTTTCTACCCTTGCCGGCCAGAAAATGGATGAGTGGGGATGGGCGTCAGTGTTTGTGTGGATATCATGGCCACTTTGATTTTCTGCAGAGCATTTTGCAATGGCATCTCATCGTACGTTCCCTAAGATGCCAGCACGAGCTTCAACCTTATAGAGATGGATGGTGTCTTTTGATCGCTTTAATTACCTCCGCCTTAATTACATCCAATTTTAGACTTGTGCACAAAATAGCCGTGCACAAAGGACAGCAAAATGATCAATAGCAATTTGTGTAGAAATGAATGAGTGGCATGTCATAGGCCTCATCTCCAACTCTTTGCATTCTTTACTGAATAATAGCTTAAGGGAGTCCCTGATCTTTCTGGTAGTGTTATTTTGGTATACTTTGGTCCATCACATACATTCTCATCACTCCCAAGCAATCTCAATCATTGGTAAGCGAACTCACGCAAAGCCAGCAAACCAATTGCAGCGACCTACAACCAGAGAGCCGCACCCAAGGTCCTTTTCGCTGTAACACAGTCAACACAGTAGCGACACTTGCGTGCTGCGTGGCTCATGTTACGATGGACAGTTCAGCCAGCCTGCCTTACTTCCAGCAGCTTAAGGCTGTCTAGGCCTGCACCGCCTTTTTCTTTTTGTCTGCCTGGTCCTCCTGATCCTTCACGGCCGTCTCAAGCTCCTTCTTGGTGTCGAGGCTGCACGTGTGCACATTTTTTGTTTTGCATGCATTAGTGCACTGTGCGTGCCACAAACCCTTCTCCCTTCACAGCGAAGCTCTTTATCGTAATTGTAGGACTGTTGCCAGTTGGGAGGTAGTGGACAACAATGCAATTTGCCTGGGCAATGACGAGCCTTGAAACAGAGCACAAGACACTGCTGCCTCTACCCAGCAAAGAAAGTCTGAAAGACACCATGACCTTCCGCACCTGATTTCGCCCAACAAATCCAAAACCTGCACGCACAGGGTCAATTTGTGCGTTACAATCTTCAAAAATCTAGAGTATCTCAGACAATGCCAGAACAAACTAGAATGATGCGACCACTTTCAGGTCACACTCGACAATCAGTTGCATAACAAAAAACTTCATATGGCTGAATTCGACCGACCAATTAATTAGCTTACTTCAACCATATCATGTAAGCCAGATTTGTACGACTGTACATGCCAAAAAGCCGGAACTGTTTACTTTCACCGTATGTGTGGTGACTTCCCTGCACGGATGTGTGCATGTGTGTACCATACTGTATGTATGCTATTTACCTGCTAGAAGTACCGTGCACACACCAAATGTAGGGTTTTACGTATGGTTTTGGGTTTTGGCCGAATCCCTGATGCCCATGCCACAATCTTTGGTACTTGTTAGTTCCTACATCCTAATTGGATTCTTAACCTTCAGCCTTCAGTTCCACTTACTGCCAACAGATAGTGTCTGTTGATCCCATTTACCCCTTTCCCTACAATTTTCATTCCTCTTCAGGGATCCTGGTCAAGGTCCTCTTTTTGTTTATCCCATTCATCACAGCCTCTTTTTGTTTTATCGTTTTATCTTATTCATCACAGCCTCTGTCCCTCACCTCCTGGTAAAAGTCCTCCTTCGGCTCTGCTTGGTACTTGATACCCGTCCGGATGGCCATCTGGAAGATCTTAACAACGTTTGTGCCGTCGCTGGCACTGACAAAGAAAAAAGGGAGCTTGTGCTTGGCTGCAAAGTTGAAGCTCTTGGAGGTCACCTGCACAACTCAGCAAGGAAAGGTGGAGCAAGGTAAAGCAAAACCAGTTTGCAGTTTGCCCAAAACATAGTAAGAGTCTGGAAAAATAGAGTGGTTGCCCATGCGGCGTTGAAGTCGAATTGGACATGTTACAAGCAAATGCTCAGTGCCATTTCATTACCTAGGCATTGTGTGCAAGTGGCAAACAAAAACGAGGTATGTGCCAGGATCCAAATATGTCAGAAAGGTGAAGAGTGGTATGTATGTGCCACAGGCCACACCCACCACAGGCCACACTTGATTTTAATGACACAGGGACGCTGGATGACAGTGGGATTTCTTGAATGCAGCACCGAAATTTTAAGATGGCAGCAATTAGCACACGCCCTTCCCCTCCCCCAGGCACCTTGTAGTCCACATCGATCTTGTTGGCGACCACAATGGTAGGGATGCCCTTACAGTGCTCTTGGAGCTCCGCGTACCACTTCTCCAAGTTCTTGTATGTCACTTTGCGTGTAACGTCAAACACCATGATGCACACATGGGCGCGGTAGTAGTAGGAGGCGTGGATGCTGTTAAACCGCTCCTGCCCAGCAGTATCCCAGATATCTGTGCAGCCGGGCACATTTCAGGGGAGGTTGTGAGTGTCGTGCATTTCTTGCTGACGCAAGGTTGAGGCTTAAGAGGCAGCAGGTTGAAGGTTGCATAGTGTGCTCTTGGTGTTAGGTATCAGGACGGTGCTTAATTTGTAGGGTTGGCCAGAACCGTGTATGTACACCATATATTTGGTGATTTCCCTGCCAAGATTACCGTATACGCACCGTATGTATGTTGTTTCTGGCCAACCCTGCTAATTTGGCCGTTTCCTTGGCTTACTCATCAGCATCACTGCATGCCTTCATCAGAGTGCTCATCTGCTCATATACATTTACCAAAATACGACATACCTATATGTCTCTCTGTCCCGTCCGTGTCTTTGAATTTGTGGTCATACAGCGTGAGGGCATACGTGGACAGCTGGTGGGGCTTGTAATTGTCTAGCAAAAATCGCTCTACGAGCCTGCCCGTGTGCATATGTGTAGTGCCAGGTTGACAGCAGTCATCATTTCTCATTTGCAATTGAGTTATTTCATGCAGCACCGACTAACTCGCACTGGCCAGCACGAAGAAGAGCATGATGGCAATTAAGAAGTGAGCGTACTTGGACTTCCCAACAGCTGAATCTCCAAGGAGGATGCATTTTACAGCGGACGAGCCAGTCAGCTGCGGGCGTGTGTTACAGAAAGAAAAGTGAGCAGGGGAAGGCCATGCAGGGCCAAGCATTTGTAGCACACAGCATGTAGGGTTTGACTGACAAATTTCAACCCCCCAATCTCTCGGGCCTCACCAGCTTCAACTCCTTCCCATCTGTTGGCCCAGTTCCTGCGGCTGTGAAAGTTAAAAGGCAAAGCAAATCTGTGAGCTTACAAAGCGTGTTCCCCAGAGGATGCCCGTTGTGGTATTGGTTCGTTTGTCAGCATTACCTGACATGCAGGCACTTTCCCTTCCTCAAAATAGCCTCAAACTTAAGTACATACCAAGACTTGAATCAAAATATCTATAGGTAACTATAATATTTATAACACTAAATATAATAATCTGCGCTACTGGCCGCAATGTAGGATTTTAGGGTAAACATGGAAGACTACAAAGACCTTTTGGATGAGTTGGGTGACCTTGAGCCAGTTTCCAAGGGGCCAGCAAAGCAATTACAAAGCAGAGCCATCCCGGAGCCCAAGCACAAACAAAGTAGCAGCAAGCCAGGTGAGGATGCCGCTGGCAAGTTTGGGCACGCATACACGCACACGCACGCTTACACACGGAAACAGCCTTACCTTGCACAAGCACATATTAGCTCTGAAACTTTTGCATCAACGCTCACCTCAAACAGGGGATTTGCATAGCTCTATTGACGAGCTACTTGGCTCACTAGACTTGGACAAGCCCTCCCAGCAGCAGGTACGTGAAGAATGCGCACATGTGCATGTGTGCAAGAGTGTGCACGTGTGTGTGTGTGTGTGTGTGTTTGTGTGTGTGTGTGTCAGGGAGTGTGATCTTAAGGAAATGGTGAGTAAGGCCCTAGACCTATGTTCTGTCTGGCACAACAACACAGGCTGTCTCTGCTCTGAGGGCCTCCAGCAGCGGCTCCTCACCCGCCACTGCTCCTCAGCCCAAGCGGTCAACAAGCGGCAGCGATTCTGCGCAGCGGAAGCCAAAGTGTGCTGGCATCTTCCTGGGGAGCACCGGGCAGCAGCGCGGGCGGAATGGCTCTGTGATTGGCCAGCTCATGTGCTGTGATGCTTTGCGGTGAGGGAGTGGTTAAGCTGTTGGCTCAGGATAAAGATCCAGGACTTACCTTTCTGATAAAGTTTTTGTTTTGGCTAAGGGTGGTGTGCAACTGGGGCTTTGGCGAGGTTTGGCGAGGCCAGGCAGTGGGCCTGCGTGTGAGGGTAACGTAATGTACGGTTTTGCTCAAAATTTGGACGCTGCTGTACATTCCCCACTTGCAGTAACTTAGCAAGCATAGACTTACAGAGGTAGGAATTCCCAGATCACGGTAGCTATGCATCATCAGGTGGATGCCAAGTTTGAGAACTAACACGAGCAATCAAATCACTCTAGCATGATGTACAAGAGGTGAACCATTACGGTACAACAAGTTGCTTGCACCAACTTTAAGATGGTTAGTGCCTTACTTAATTCCTCCCTGGACACGCAAGACACTCGCAAGCACGAACAACTGAAGCTGCTAGCTGTACTGTACATACACATACTGCATGCAGGTGTACACAGGGCGATCTGGGGGTGATTATGTTTAGCTGTACTGTACATACACATACTGCATGCAGGTGTACAAAGTGCGATCTGGGAGTGATTATGTTTCAAGACAGGGCTTGGAAATCGGATTGCGACTATCTCTTCTTCAGGTAGGCGCCTGCCTTTGGGGTGTCTGCATCATGGTGGTGTAATTGACAATTATAAAAAGGCTTGGCCAGAACCGGCTCTACACATATTGCTTGACTGTTTTTTGGTACAGTCTCTGCTAACAATACCTTGTATAGGTACGTGGAATTGCATGTCTGGTTCTGGCCAACCCTAGAAATAATATTGGTATTATACGGGGATTTATGGTTGGAGCTTCACACTTTCGGCTTCAATCCTCTGCATAGTGTGGGCTTACTTTTTTTAGTAATTTGGCTAATGTAAGTTTCATTTCGGGCGCTTGTGCGAGGTTGTTGGTTGGTCATTGCACAAATACGTCCACAATCTTCAGGAAAAAACACAGTTTTGTGTTGTTACAAAGGCGTGGATAGCAAGCGTCTGTAAGTACTCCACCTACCACAAGGGTGACCGGATGCAGCACACAAGCACACACAACCAGAGCAGCCTTCTTCTTCTTTCCCTTTTCCTTTTGCAGAGTGTGGCTCTTTATCAAAGTACCCACACGTTTGGCCGTACCTTCTTATCATTACACTATTTTGGTACGGGCAGTGAAACCACTGTGGGCAGTGAAACCACTACTTTGCAAAATATAAGATATAAGGAAAAGGTGCCTGCCCACAGGTACCAAGTACCGTAATCCTCCTCCAGTACATGTATGTCCTCCTGATTGATTCTAGATATCCCAACTGTTTGTCCACACAGGAACAACTACCCGACCGAAAACAAGCTTGCTGATGGCCAGACAAAGCAGCCAGGCTCCTGTGCTTACAGCTGTCAGTGCTCTTGGAAGAGTGTGCAGGGGCAGGATGCTGTGCGTGTTGACTCGTATGCCGGGGACCTGAACTGGGTGTGCAAAGGCCATGCACTGCCTCTCTTGTAAGGTCTCATGTTTTTAGCTACTGTCCCTCCTTGTGTACCTATGTGACCTGTCTGATGCTTGCCTGTACTAGGGAGCCTCGTCACGCCAATTGTTTTAGGTACAGCTTGGAGTTGAAATATGAGACAGATTTGTTTAGAGCTTCCTCTGATTCATGTCCATTTGCCTTGCCCCCCCCCCACCCCACCCCCAGCGCCCTTCTTATTCCATATTCAATGACTTCCATTGGGTGGGGAGGCTGTTGGGTAAGGGGATTTGTTGTCTAGGCACTTAAAGTACTAATTCCCTTAGTTACAATCCATGTTGTAATAATGTAGGGAGGGTTTGGCTTGCACTGCCTGTTTCGCTCTTCCTTTTTCTGTAGTTCATTTGCAGTTAAAGCAGCACCTCCTCAGGATATTTCAGGATGCTTTTTCATACCTGAAGTGTCATGCATAGTCGATGGCAGCGGCAAACTGTGTGACGAATGATCTCTTCCTTGGGTATTTCTTTTGAAACCCTAGGACACGAAGTGTCTAGGGCTTATGGATTGCTAGAGACACTGAGGGTCTTATAGCTTAAAAATTTGGACCTTTCTCCAAAAACATTAACAGCCAAATTGAGTGAGAACCTCATGTTTTGGTCAATGGTCTATGGTCGTGAATTTTACATGAATTTTAAGAGATTATATCAGTAATTATAATTATATATTATCAATTCGTTTTTTGCTCTCCTTAATTTTGGTTCAAGGGTGTCCTAGGAGATTGCAAGCACCTCGGTAGCAGTGATCACACATTGCCAAAGCATATTTACCATTTGCAGAACAGACAAGAAAAAAACGCAGATAGTGTGAACACTACCGGCATGGATTAGTAGAGGATGTAGTTTTGTATTCTGCAACACCCATGGATGCAAAGACACCCAACATCCCACCTGAAGATTTTTTTGATTTTGAGGGCATTACATAGATTAATGGGATTTAGCAAACTCCCTACAACGCTGAAAAAAATAAATTTAAAAGAAATTTGCAGCAATAGGGACCGATTGGCAAAAGGAGAGATTTCAGGGGGGAAAGTAAAGAAAAAGAAGAAACTACGCAGGCAGTGAAAACCACTCCCCACATTAATAAAGGAAAAGGAGCCACTATGGTACAGAGTACCATAAAGCTCCTCCATCGCGAAAAGGAAAGGAAAAATCAATGGGGATCAAGAGGGTTGCAGGCTTGGCCTAAAACCGGCTCCTGATGAGAGTTGACAATAGTACTGGAAAGGGCACGTCTGATATGGACAAGTTTAGCAGCAAGGTTCACAGAGTGCACATGGAGCTTGGAGGCAAGCTTCTTAACTCTTTGAGGATCAAGACCCAGTTTTTTGAAAGGCTTCAGAGTGTGAGTGTTGTAGATGGTGCCACCCACACCCAGGAGGATGATGTGGAGGGTAACGGAGGCTCCATGGAGAATGTTGCAGAGATCTTTGTGCTGTTCCTTTGCGGCGTTCAGCAGGGGGAAAAGTTTTAAGGCGAAAAAAGTTGGATCCAAGGAAACTTTACTTAGGAAGCTGCGCGAGGAAGTCTGCTAGAGTGGCAGAGCAAAACAGATGGTCGACTGAAAAATATAGGACTGGATACCCACACTATCAAAAGAGCAAACAGACACGAAGGCAAAAGAAGCTAGGAGCCTCCAGCCAGGATAGGAGCAAACTAAGCCAAAGCCATGATTAGCGCGTCACACCTGGAGAATATAATTAAGAGAAGCTTTTGCTTTAGTGGGGATCATCAGGTGGTTGGGAGGCAGAAGCCTGCACACCACCAGGAGTTTTGCTCAGGTATCTTTGGGGGATGTGAACAATGTCTCATCTCATCTGTATGTTTTTTGTTGGGGGTTTGACCGCATGTAGGCTTGATTTATCCATGAGTGCTGCTGTAGCATGTAGACCAGCAATTCCGAGGCTGTGGAGTGGGCTCCTAGTGTGGCTGCTGTAGATGGTGCCTGTTGCTCCTAGCAAGATGGTGTGAAGGGTTTTGCGGAGTCTGAGTAATAAGTAATAAGCGAGGCATGAGCAGCTCATGTTATTCTTGTGCCTTTTTTGCTTGTTGAGTAGGAAAAGTGTCTACACAGCACTTAATTTTGATGACCTAAGTGTATACCTGATCCCCATTGATCTTATTTTCTAGTGGTGGAGGAGTTTTACGGTATCCAGTGGCTTGCTCAAAGTGGCTCCTATTCCTTAATTATTGTGGGGAGTGGTTTTTCACTGCCTGCGTAGTTTTTTCTTTATATCGCGTTTATTTGGTTGTATGTCTCTTGGTTTCATAGCCAGGGGGTATGAATTGGCAGCGCCATCTGCTAGGTTATCACGGGCAACTCTTCTTGCATTATTGGCAGACCTAGTTTGATACGTGTTTGTTTGTTAGATTTCGTCGGGGGCGTGGTTACTGAGTCGGAGTATCTATGATTGCATCTGGCTTGCTAAATTTGCACCGCTGTTGTGCGTTGAGATTGGAAGGTAAGAGCCAGGTTGGAACCATTCCTATCTGTGTCTCTTCTGAAGGGTGTAAAATGCCTTGTTGCACCATTTATTCACGACTGCCTACGTCTGCTTGTGCTAAAGGCAGGCACCCTGTGTACCTTGTTGGATCGCTTTTATAATCATTCGTCCAGCAGCGTTATGCCTGTTAATAATCATTTTATTTTAATGGGATGACTGCTGCCTGAAAGCATGTGGTAGGTGACGTCTAGCTTCTGGCAGACGGGGCAGATTGGTGGGCCTTCAATATGGTTGCACTGAGCGGCATGCTTTTGGTCGTACATCAAACCTGTGCGGCAGAGCATGACATTCTTCTTTTCCCCAGAAATGACACTTGCATTTCCCAAAATTAGTTACGTCTTTCTCGACAATGCCTTCATTTATCGGTTCTTGGTACTTTGTGTAGCACTTTGTGGACTGATGGTTTGAAACCTTTGATGAATTAGGACCTAGTTTGTGTTGGACATGCATGTGTGCTTTTACCTTTTACCGCATCGAGATCTGAGAAAATGGAGAGCCTTTCTGCTGGACTCCAGCCTCGGAGGCCCTCGTTGACAGGTGTTAAGAGTATCGGGTAGGCAAGCTGGGGGAGGGTTTCCCACCCATACTTTCCAGAATATGGATGAATGGGGGGGGGTGTCGGTGTTACTGTGGAAATCATGGCCACATTGATTTTCCGCAGAGCACTTTGCTATGGCATCAGCGGACTCATTCCCGAGGATGCCAGCATGAGCTTTAACCTTGTAGAGGTTTCCCTGGATGGTGTCTTTAGATACGTGGATGTGGTATACAACGGTTTCTAGGAGTTTGGCATGTTTATGCCGTTTCACGCGCTGGGGGTAGAGGATGCTATTTCTTATTTGCCATATTGCACCAGTGCTGTTTGTCGCAATATGGGATCAACCAGCAGCAATTATTGCTAGCTGGGCTCTATTTATGGTTTTGTTGATGCTTGTGCCTCCAGGATTTAATGTGGTGAACTTGTTGGATTGAGGGTGGTACACTCCAGCCCCAATTGACTGAGATCCATTACCTTTGTTTGTGGTACAACCACATCTGTGAAGGCCCACACTTCCCAATCAGGGGCCATGAGTTCCAGCAAGCGCTTTTTTTGTACATGATGGAAGGTGAAAGGGAAGTACAAATAGGCGCCGGCCCACTCTGCCACATTGTGGACCTACTTACCAAACTCTGGGTTGTCTCTATATTTGTTTTAGAAACCCGAAGACAGCTTGTGCCTTTACAGAAGGGGACCTGGCTGTGTGTATCGGTTATTTGATTTTTCCAATATTTGCATTGATGACTACGTTTCTTGAGTCTTTGGGGAGCCTACATATATTTGCCATTCTTGGCAATATCCTTTTCGTTGGCGGTTCAAGAAAAGGCACACTGTCTGCGTTTTTGAAATTCCTTGTTGCATCTGGTGATAGGTCTTGTTTTATTTTCTCTAACCAAGATGGGTTGTTTGTAATAAGTTGCTCCCTGGCAGCTTCTGGCAGGAGTGGTATTTATGTAGCATACAACACACTTTTGCCTTTGGAGGAATTACCAGGAATAGTGCATAGTCGTTGTTGTCGATGCAAGTTTTGTGAAAGGCACTAGTGATGTTTTACATCCAGTTTGGGAGCAGCAGGAAGGTGGCCCATCGGAAAAGCCCTTCTTCTTATTTTTTCCAGGTGGGATATCGTATGCTCAGCATCCATTGGTGGGTGGTGAATGACAAAACATCTTTTTCTAATCTAAACCATGTCGTTTTCTTTTTCTGAAATTTCCACTAGGTACTCCCCGCCACAGTGATTACAGAAAAGGAGCCAACTGACAAGGAGCCAAAGGAGCCAAACCAGTAAAAGCAAGGACTGCCTTTCGTGTGGGCACTCACAACTCTCCTGATCCCTATTGGTAGTTCTTCCACTGAGGCCAAAAAAATCCTGGACCAAATCCTGGACCAAACTCTGGACCAACCACCTTGAATTTCTGTCTCCCAAAATCGACTTGGCTGGCCTGTGTTCAAGAACCCAAGCGTGTCGGGCTTGTCTCCTAATGTTCCGTTCTCTTACGCTTGCGTTAAAACTACGAATTTAACGTGCATAATACTGACGTCAGATCGCGCGGTTTACGACTAGACAACGGATTTGTGAGTATTGATATAATATATTAATACAATGCATTGCTACATTTGGCCGCCTGCTGTCTCCGAAGGCACGCCTTGCTCCGTGAATATTTCGGTACCGCAGTGCGACTCGCAGCGCTTTTCTGAGTTGCATGTCGTGCTGGAGGACGAGTCCCTGGGATGCCCGGTGCTAGACGTGCAGTTCCCCATCAGCCAGCCCTCCGGCACGCAAAGCGTCACTGTCATCATAGGTGTGAAAAGTCTGTGCGTAATTGTGTCCATGTGTGTATGTGTGTGTGTCAACGGTAGGGTGAAACCGGTCATGTGTTAAAAATCGCTCCCTCTCTCCATCTTCTCTCTGCAGACCCGCGTGAGACCGGTGCCGGAGATATCAAGCTCTGTATTGCAGCGAAGCCGGTAGATGCTGGGTGCGTGTGCAGAGCAGCTCCAGAGAGAAAAGCATCACCGTCCGTGCTTGCATATCATCTTCTGCGCGGGCCAAGGCCCACACAGCTTGTCTTCAGCTTAGCTTAATAGGACAACAATCGATTATCCTTGTGTGGGGGCCCCCACTCCCTTCTTTCACACTGCCCTTCCTCACTGCCCCCTCTGCAGGGACCCAAACGCGCATGCTCCGTCGGAACAGAGCGTGCGCACGCACAGGATGCCGCTCATTTGCCTGCCTGCGTGTGCTGCCTCGGAGGTGGCTGACCTGTTTGACAAGCTCGTCAAAACCCGGTTGTGCAGCATGAGTGACAGCAGTCCCAATGAGCAGGTATGTTGCAGCCATCAATTGCTTGACATCCCTCCCGCTTCAGTGATTCTAAGAGCACAATTGCCCACACATGCACGCAAGCATACACACACAATTGTACGCGTGCGCGCGCACACGCGCACGTGCACGCACGCGCGTACACACACACACACACACACACACACATACACACACATACACACACACATACACGCACACACACACACACATACATACACACACACATACACGCACTGCACACACACACATACACACACATACACACACATACACACACACAGTCACACAATTACACACACACACAAACACACACACACACACAATCCTACGCACATGCACACACCTGCACAATCACAGTCACACTCACAATCACGCACGCAGCACATGGTGGTTGCACAAGTGCACCATGAGTGCGTCAGCCCTCTTTGCAAGGATCTGTCAACCATCCTAAAGGACCCCTCTGCTCCCTACCACCGCCTCAAGGGAGCCTGTGATCGCCTTGTCCCCCAGCTACTGACTCACAGCATGGTAGGCAGCACAATGAGCACTGCATCAGACACACATGCGTCCAACACAGTGTGCATGTACCTCACACCTCGGATTATTGAGCACAGAGCATGCAGGGCCCTCAGTGCTTGCACACCGCTTTCACGGCACATTGTTGTGTGGCATTACGAGTCAAATCAAACATCTGTCATGCTCTGAGGCAGACTGGACCTTGTCGTTCGCCACAAAACCTACCATGCACAACACCACATGCACTACACATGCACCTCTACGTGCACCAACACACATGCCCCTGCTCGCGCACTTCCGCATTCTGCACTCACCTCCACACACACACACACACACCTACACGAGCACTTGTGCGTGCGCTGAAGCCCACCCTGCACTCGCTGCTCGTGCTTGCGCAGGTCAACTGCCATGCCGTAGTGCGAGGCTGGCTGGCCATGTTGGAAGACGAAAGTGAGGGCCAATTGGTCAACGTGCCCACCATGGCCGAGTTCCTGAGCCAGGCCAGGGTGCAGGGCACGAGCCTGACACTGGGGGAGGTTATAGATGCAGGTGTGGACGCAAAACACAAACACGCACACGCTTACGAGTGGGTGAGAGGGGCGTGGAGGAGGAGGTCAGGATGGGTGCAGGTCAAGGGTGGGTGGAAGGGGCGTGAAGGTGCCCACCCAGGGAGTGGAGGTCGAGTTGGAGTTGGTGCTCAGATGAGAGGTGTTGCCAGGCCAAGGTGCAGATGGAGGGGGGGGACCGGGACCCCATGCAAGGAACCTTGGGTCTTAGGATGCTACTACTGGAATTCATAAACACTCGTGCTGCTTGCAATACAGCGAGCAACATTGCCTTGCCGCACATAATCGAGTTTGTGTCGCATGCCCCTCCCCCCTCCTCCATACACAATCAGTTCTCTCTGAACCCACCCCCACCTACCCTCCCTAACCTACCAATAGATTATATAGAACCAGAGATCCAGCTCATCTCCACCTCACAGTGCATCTTTGTAACAACATATCCTAACCCTCAAGTGCTGCAACCTTGAAACCTTGGCACCTAACTTGCTACTTAGCATTTGTATCAGGTGCCACACAAACACAAACACATGCACACACACTCACACACACATACATGTACACACACACATATTTGTGTGCAGACTACCCCACTACCCGTGATTCTGTGGAGAGCCTTGACAGCACCATCCTTCCCGACCAGCTCGGAGCCGCTTGCCTGGCACACAGCTGGGATGAAGTCCCACAAACGCCCCACCCTCGATCCCCCTCCCTTTTCTCTCCTACGCGGCATTGTAGGCAACGAAGACGCCAGCAGCAGCACCAGCCGCCCGCACGCAGCGGTAGCAGGTGATGAGCGCTTGGACACACACAGGGACACAGACTCATACACATGCGCGTGCACACACACACACGCAGTAAAACATACACGCATGCAAATTAAACACACGCCATAATACACACACTGATACACACACAACACATACACATGCACACACATGCACAAACTGCCACTCAACAATCACGCCAAACACAGGAGCAGCAGCAGTAGTGATGAGATGGTGCTCACCTCGTTTTCGCCAGAGCAAGAGCAGGGCGGCAGCCAGCTTCAGGTATGGGGGGTGTGAATAAGTAAGATACCCAGTGTACAATTGGAGTGTTAAAGATGACATGCTCACTTTTTCCTGGCTAAGGGAAGATCCAAGCATGATCCAAGAGAGATACAAGCTTGCAGTGAAGCTGATGGATGGGTGTCAACAGGCGTTTGAATGAATTGACGATCCTGACTTTTTTCTAGTTGCAAGGCATGCGTACACCAGGCTAGTAAGCGTGTAAATTAAAAACTGGATTGGCAAATTGCAGGTGCTGACGGACTTGTTTGACGGAGCTGCGTACTGCTCAGAGGACGAGGAGGACGCGCATAGCATGCCTTCCCTTCAGCACTACGTGCTGCACAGCAGTCACTCAGGTGCGTTTGTCTGTTTGTCTGACACACTCAGCATATGCCCTATCTCATGCACTAACGTGCTGCACAACAGTCACTCAGCTCATGCACTACCATGCTGCACAGCAGTCACTCAGGTGCGTTTGTCTGTTTGTCTGACACACCCAGCATATGCCCTATCTCATGCACTACCGTGCTGCACAACAGTCACTCAGGTGCGTTTGTCTGTTAATCTGACACACTCAGCACATGCCCTGTCTCATGCACTACCGTGCTGCACAGCAGTCACTCAGCTGCATTTGTCTGTTTATCTGACACGCTCAGCATATGCCCTCTCTCATGCACTACCGTGCTGCACAGCAGTCACTCAGGTGCGTTTGTCAGTTTGTCTGACACACTCAGCATATGTAGGGTTGGCCAGAACCGTATATATATACGTATACATACACCTTATATTTGGTGATTTTCAAGCCAAAAATACCGTATGTACACCGTATATATATGGTTCTGGCCAACCCTAAGCATATGCCCTGTCTCATGCACTACCGTGCTGCACAACAGGCAGCTACGTGCGTCTGCTTGACACACTCGGCGTGCTCTTTGTTCAGCTCTGCGTGCTGCACAACAGACAGCAAGGCGTGCTTGTTTGACAGACTCAGCACGCCCCCTCTTCGGCACTGCATACGTGCCATCATGCACTACCATGCCGCACAACAGGCACTCAGGGTGTTTGGTCTATTTGAACAACGACAAATATGCCAGGCCGTCGTTCAACGTGTTCATCACCATTTTGGCGGAAGAGGGCTGACTTAATTACAACCAACTCATGCCAACATTTTGTGTGCGTAACTGTAAGCGTCAATACCTGTGCCTTCTCTTTACTTACCCCCCCCCCTTCTTCCCCATACCCCCAACACACACACACACACACACACACACACACACACACACCAAAACACACTCGCACGAACATGCACACAGTGATCAGCCTCTCCGCCCTCTCCAGCTGCCCCAGCAGCCCCCCCTCCCACCACGCATACCACCTCCAGTCCCACTCCAGCTGCCACAGCACAGCAGCAGCAGACTGGCACGAGCAGCAGCAGCAGCAGCAACAGCAGCAGCAGCCCTGCATTACTACCTACATCGTGCTGCCAACCCCGGCAGAGCAATTCGCGTCGCACCCGCTGCGTGTGCTGCTCTCTGGTTTCAGGGGTGGTAAGCCGCAGCAAGGCGTGCATCAACAGCAGGACAAAGAGAATGGCCATTTTTTTGGGGGGCCCTCTGCAGGCGAGGGTGCTGATGCAGCAGTAGCAGCCGCCGCTGCCACCGCCCAAGCACAGCATGAAGCAGCACAGCGTGCGGAGCGTGAGGAGCAGGACGGCTACGAGCCATGCTTTGTGCGCTGCTGGGCAGCTCGGCATCAACGTGCGCACCTTGGTGGCAAAGGATTGTTCTGCCAGGATGTCCTTGTGGCATTGCTTTCCTTGAGCGCATTTTATAGCATTACCGCTTCGACCCCTCCTTACAAACGCGCACGCGCTTCCTCGCACATTCACATGCATCCTGTTCTGCCGGGATGTCCTTGTGGCAATACTCACTCCCTGAGCACATTTCACAGCAGCACCGCTTCGATCCCCCCTTGCACACGCGCGCGCTTCCTCGCACAATTACATGCACATATATACACGTGCGTACACACACACACACACACTTGCAGCCCTGGACGCCAGCGCCCTCTTGCTCACCCTAGCCCTCATGGCTTCCCTCCTGCCCTGGTGGAGCACAGCATCGGAGGAAGGCCAGCTGCAGCGGCAGCAGCAGCAATGGAGGACAAGCCTTGGCCTGCTCTTGCTTCAGGCAGTACCCTTGCTGCTGTCTTTCGTCATGGTTGCCAACAAGCAGGTGGGCATGGGCGTGTGTGTGTGTGTGCGTGCTTGCGGTTTGGATGGGGATGGGTTGCAGCGTCATTCAAGCCTGCCCCTGCTGTTGTTTGTCAAGGGGCCTCTCCATGGGTTGGAGGTTGTTCAAAAGCAATGGATATTGGCAGGCAGGCCCGTGCCAAAATACAAGTGTCATGTTAGGAAAACAGCCACCCTTCCTTCTTCTGTGTCGCCTGTGTGTAGTAGAAACAATCAGCTTACGCACCACCGCCCAACATCCATGCACAGTACACGCGCACACTCTCACACACACATGCACATGCAATTGCAGGGTATGGAGAAGCACCGTGACCGCATCACCGTCCTTTCTCGCGCCATCAACGCCACTGTGCTCGCCGGCTTCTGCATGGTGCCTGAGGGCCAAGCTGCTCCAGCCGTACTCCTGCGTGTCGCCCACTCCCCACTGCTGCTGCGCGCTGCCATCGTGGTCCTGCAGAACACGTACCGCGCGGTGCGTGTGTGTATATGTGTAGGGCTGGCCAGAACCATATATATACGGTGTGTATACAGTATTTTGGGCAGGGAATTCACCAAATATACGGTCATACACGGTGTATATATATACAAGTCTGGCCAATCTATATATGTGTGCTTTATGCGCTGCGTCATGAAAGGCTTTTTCTACTGTGCCGGCTTTTTCTACCATCGCTGCACATAACACGTTTGTGATCTCGCACTTAGATAAGCCATTTTACCAGAAGCACTCAAAGAAAACACAGGCGACGAGCCGACCTGGATCCTGTATAGGATAGGGTTGGCCAAAACCAAACATTTTTGTACATGTACGCAGGGTTGGCCAGAACCGTACATAGACGCTGAATATGGCTGCATGTTTATGAAATCCCTGCAGGAATTGCTGTAGATTTATTGTATATGTATGGTTCTGGCTGACCCTTTATATACGGTGTACATCCGGTGCTTTAAGCACGGAAGTCACCACATTTACGGTCATTATATAACCCATATATATTGTCAGGGATGGGTCATACGGACTTTTGAGACGTCCCATACGGATTAATACGCTAATAATACGACATACGCGTATAATACGCAAACGAATATTTGCTATTTTGGGGGGTACCCTGGGCTTGCACCAACCACCCTCCAACCACCACGAATTGTCCCCCCAGCCTCCAGAACATTATAATGCCTCCTGGTAAAGGCCCTGAGTGGCATCGTGTTGTTGTT
>Ga0307947_1001737_pt1 | contig 17382 bp, 14 predicted proteins | sample OrgLakmetagen232_FD_201840 | JGI IMG/M metagenome (GOLD analysis project Ga0307947, IMG submission 201840) | Saline water microbial communities from Organic Lake, Antarctica - #232 | ecosystem: Environmental > Aquatic > Non-marine Saline and Alkaline > Saline | place: Antarctica: Organic Lake...
GTTTCAGCCATAACAAACAGCAGTAGCAGTGAACAGGCAGCATTCACAGGGGGGCTCTCGAACTCAAAATTTAATTCCCGGCAGGGCCCTCCCGAAGTGCCCTCGAACTCATAAATTAATCCCCAAATCCCCTCACGAACCAAAATCGTAATTTTAATTAATTTTTTGAATGTGTGCTCCCGAAGTGATCGTGAACGGACGGTATTAGCTAAGTGCCGGAAAAATACGTTTGACATTTGCGCACCTGATGTGGAGGTCGTTTGGCTGTAGCCAAGGTAGCTCGTATTGTGTAGTAGGGCCAAAAACTCCGCAACTGAGATAGGAGCAGGAGTCAACAGGGATGAGATCAATGGCAGAGTGTAAGACAAAAAGAAACAAGTACAGACGATTTATAAGAGGGGGGCAGAGGAGAAGGGAGGCAACACACACATAGACAAGCTTACACACGGAACACCCAATTACCTGGCAATGCAAGAATTGAGAAATGGTCTGGTGTTATGAGGCGGAGGTCAGAGAGGCTCAGGCTTGCTATGAGGCACCCTGTCTTTGGGCAGACAACAGCCGCTCCGCTGCAAGGACGTCATTGGCATAAGACATGTGTGAGAAATAAATAAGCCTTCAGCCTTCAGTGTACAGCTGTCAAGCACAATATTGATCAAATCTTTGAATTGGTAGCACATGAGATATACGGGTGTGACTTGCTGCCAAACAGGGCACAGGATTTAAAACAATCTGTCGACTTTTTAAAAAGTCCTCTCAGCACTGATGCAGTATTCATTTCAAGTATGCAGCACAGTGGGTGCGTATGCAGGCATTGGACGCTCTTTGCTGCAAAACCAGCACCGCATACCTCACTCCTTCCACGTCTTTCATGCGCTCCAAAGCTAGGAGCGTGGGCACGTGTGGATCCACACACACCTGAGGTCAGGAGGCAATACAAGTGGCGACACCGAAACAAAGAGCAGAGCTGTCGAAGTTTTTAGTCTCTTTCACTGCCTAGTTTTCACTGCTTAGTCAAGGACTCACGGACATATTTTGTAACAACAATGGAATACCTTGCTTAGGCTAACTCCCTATCTGCATTCACAACTGCTCACCTGTGCTTTTAGCACACACACATATACACATACACATGCAATAACACACAAATCCACACCAGTTGTCGCTGCACAGCATCAGAGACAAAGCCAAGTTCTTCAATTGACTTTTCTGCAGACTCTCCAAACATTTCCGTGCAGCGGCTGGCGATGAACCTGAGCAGTGACCAAGTAAAAATACTTAGTAATTGCTTTCTAGAAAATATACATATTCTGTGCAATTGTCTATACAATCATTTGTGTTTGCTTAAGTATAAGATGTCTTTCTTTATGATATAGCATGTGAGTAACGAGAGAAAAGTCTCAGATTAGCCAAACTAGTCAAATTTGCGCAAACAGACATTTTTAGCACAAACCAGGAGAATGTAAAAAAATGTTTACTGTCATACAGGCCAAGCCTGCAACCCTCCTGATCCCCAATGATTTTTCCTTTCCTTTTCGCGGTGGAGGAGCTTTACGGTACTCGGTACCAAAGTGGCTCCTATTCCGTAATTAATGTGGGGAGTGGCCTTCACTGCCTGCGTAGTTTTTCTTTTTCTTTTTCTTACAGGACATGAGTTAAAGATCCGCCCCAAGTGCCACCCCCTTTCACCCCTCTTCACAAAGAAAGGGTGTCATTATGCTCACTGTTTTAACGCACTTGTGCCTTATGCTGCTCGAACTTCCTGCTAGTTCACCTCCTCACTTATTTAATGCAATTATTCACACATAATGGAACACCACATCTGAAAGTACAGAGTCACTTTGCTGGTGGTTTGTGGATCCAACACACCTGCAAGACCTACATACAGCTAGATGCAAACCTTGGCTTATCACTCAGACATAAGACGGACTGCAAGCCCTAGTGCTCTTGCGAGTCGTCCCTCTGTTTGCAGCGTTCCTCATGTTTAAGTTCCCCAATTCAAGTCAAAAATATACCTGCATAGCTCAGGGACTAGGCATAGCTCAGGAACTAGGCATAACTCAGGGACTATGATCATAACTCAGGGACTAGGCGTAGCTCAGGCACTATGATTGTAGCTCAGGCACTATGATCATAGCCCAGGCACTAGGCATAGCTCATAGGGTGGCCAGAACCACACATTTGTATTCTACGTGTACTATTTACGGTCAAACACAGTGTAGATGTAGTATACGCTTCCGGCCAATCCACGAAACAACAATCACACTACACATGCATGGGTTGTTGTCAATGCTCCTGAGCATTGGTCACCCTGCGCTTGCCCAAGGGACACTCTCACACTCACACAGACACGCCCGAGCTCCAAGCAGTGAAATTACATGACTGTGCATGGGGGCAGGCAAAACAGCTTGCATTTAATCGAGGGTTGCTGCTTTGAAACAGCCAGGGTCTGGGAGCCAAAAGGCTGTTGCTAGACGTTTAAGTAGGACTCAGGTTTACGGTTAATGTGTGCCTACACTCATTATGCTTTGCTACACGGGGATCTCTATGGCTCCATGGAAGTGCCCCTACTGCACTCGCCAATAACATCTTAGACTTTTAGATGACCACCCACCAAGAGACAATATAGAATAGAACTCCTTTCTAGGTAAGTTCCTTTACCAATTTGACCCTCAACGGCGTAGTTTAAACACGTGTCTGAAAAGCGCTACTAAAACCTACGATGTATTTCTGCTAGATTTCTTGTTAAAAGCAACAGCATATACAACCACAGATTCAGGCCCACGCACGCAATACACAAAACCCTTACTTGATGATGTCGAGCTGTGAGATGATAGAGCTGACCTGGCCGTATCCATCGAACAAGGCCACCCTGTGAACGACACGGCCTGGACTGCCCGCGTTGTTCAGGAAGCAGCCCCTGGACGTCAAAAAGGAACAACGTATAGTTGACATAAAGTTGGTTAGAAAAATGTTTGGTATGTATGGAACATGAACAGAAAGCCACACGGCCTGGGACGCCTGCATTGTTAGAGGAGCAGCAAAGCACAAACACATCACAAGACACATAAGGCGTGAGTCAGTGCATCACATTAACACATCACATAAACAAATCACATAAACGCATGCATTGTTTACATATTTTTCTCTTGTATGGGTTGCAAGGACTACACGACCAAAATGACTGGCGTTATTGTGAAGGCAACCCAACCAGTGTTTCTTTTAAGTCGATATACCATATCGATCAATATGGGTTTCCGACTTTTGAAATCGATATGAAATCAAGCTTTTGGGGGTGTTGATGAGCCCCTGTGTAAAACGATTCTGTGGCCCTTAGAGGGCTGTCGAAGGCCCTCACACCCACAAATTCCAAAAAGTTTCCGAACATTTCCAAACATTTAACTAATGATCATGTTCAAATCAGCGAAAAACTCACACCAAAATAATCAAATGCAGACGCTTCTTCACAGCCTGCCCCCCCTCCTCCACCAGAGCCTGCCCCCCCACCCCCCCACCCCATTACTGAAAGGACTGCACGGCAGCAAAGGCGAGCAGCAGCAGCAGCAGCAGCAGAGGATGCAAACCTTGCTGCAGCAAGCAGCAGCGATGAGTCTAATAACGAGCCAGAAGCAGCACACCCCCCCCCCCCCCCGCCCCCCGCCCCCCCCACGGGGGGGGGGGGGGAGCCCCCGGCCCCTCTCTCAGCCAAAGAGTTTTGGGGGGAAGCCACTTGCTTAAGGGCGCGGGATAGGTTTGGGGAGTGGGTAAAAATAGCAGAGTTGGTGATGGTAATGGTGCCAGGGTCAGTGGAGGATGAGCGTATGTTTAGCACGCTCAGGTACATCCGTAACCCCCAGTGCAACAGGCTTTATGAGAAACACTTGACGAGCTGCGCATGGGGGTTTAAGAGCTCAGCATTCAGAGTGGAGTCCTTCCCATATCCACAGGCCATTTTGGAGTGACTCAGCGCTAAGAAGCGCCGTGGGATTAAATAGATGAACAGATCAGTTGAAATGGACAGTTTGCGATTTCAAACAAACTTTCTTAAATTAATGCAAATGCTTCCTCACACATTAACTACTACGTAACACCAAATGCCAGAAGGCCGCAGGCCTCCCGGCGGGCTGGGGCAGGAAAAGAAAAAGACGTGAGAACGAATTTCCTCAAATTCCCAGATTGGGGAGTGACATGAAATCAAGGTTTTCCAAAATCCTTAAAAGAAACACTGAACCCAACCCCAAAGCGCTGGTTAAAAAGAAATATCTGATTAAGAGAACGTCCTGTTTCAATTAGATAGTCAATTACAATAGGAGGCAACCCCTGCCGGATGGAGACGGCAAGTACATCAACTTCAAAAGCTCTACTTTCTGGTATACTGTCAACCAATAGGCTAAAACAGCTAGCAAAAACATTTACATTAAAGGTCAGACCTACCATTTCCAGCCAAATCCGTCCCTAAAACGAAAATCATCATTTTTTGACTTTTATTGGTTCAGAAAGGTAAGAAAGACAAGTGTGGGAGCGTCGCTAGCGACGCTGGAAATTTGGCAAAGCCCATCACGCGCGCAACATGTGCATGCATATGCATGTGTGTGTATGTGCGTGCGTGTGTGCGCGTGTGTGTGCCTGTGTGTTTGGGCATTTGTATGTGTGTGCGTGCATGTGTCTGTGTCTGTGTGTTTGTGCGTGTGCATGTGTATGAGCGTGTGCAAGCCTGTGAGTATTCGTGCGCGTTTGTGTTTGTATGTATGTGTGCGCATGCGCATGCGTGTGTGTATGTGTATGCGTGCGTTTGTGTGCACGTATGTGCGTGCTAGCCTGTATGTGTGTGCCTCGTTACCCCACAGACGCTGCAGTGGTGTGCGTGATGCTGTGCAAGAGCATCCTTTGCTGAAGCAGGCATGAGGATGTGCTGCTGCTGCTGTTCCCTGTCTGTTGAGAGGGCAAATGCGAGCATGGTGCCTGGGCTGGCCACGATATCTAAACTCTGCTTCAACACACAGTGTGCAGCAAGCACCTGCACTGTGCGCTCCACGCCCTGTGAACAGTCCAAGCCAACACGGATTGCGTTCCAGAAGGGCCCCGTCCAAACAAACTTCCGCGCATCATGAGCATCTGACTGAAATTATATAACCCATCGAAATTAGTACTACTTAATTCTGCTTGCATGGTCAACCGTAAACTTTGTAGCCGGAACACAATCAAGGGACTCTGACACAGCATTTGCAGCCAGGGGAGTGTGCTGATGGATACTGCACCATCAGGAAATGGTCCGGGGGCCTAGCCAAGGAATCTTGGGCAGCATCCTGGAGCTTCCAAACATAAAACTTGTTTCTAAAACTTTGCACACGGCACTTCAGGGTCCCAAAAATTATCTGGTGCGGTGAAGTTTTTGATTAGGAGCCTATGTCAAGCCTCAGCCCGGGAAGTGCCCTGGGTGGGCCTGGGGAGAAGGTCTGGACCCCCAAAAACAAAATGTTACTTAACATCTTCACACACCACACCCCAGGGTCCCAGAATTCATCTGGTGCAATACGAGTTTGGGTTACGAGCCTCTGTCAAGATTCAGCCCGTGGGGAGGCCTGTGTGAAGTGTGGTGGGAAGGAGACAACGCTAGGGACTCACGCCCCCACGAGGGGGGCTTCGCCAAACATGTGAAACACTTAACACCTAAAACGAACCTCATCAATTTTTGACTTTTAATGGATCAGGGACAACATATTACCACTTCTGTGCCAAAAAAAAGGTCTGGGGTCTGCTGAGTGCGTCAGGGGATGGATTGTGCCATTTCCATGCCAAGAAGGTGGTTTTACCCATGCATGGGTACAGAAATGTGACTCTAAATCCGAATTTCACCATTTTTTGGTTCCCAGACACGTTTTGGGTCAAACCATATCCATTACAGCAAAACAAGGGGGGGTGAAAATTTGCCCTCAAGGGACATGGTGCGTGGGCCTGGCCTGTCTGCTGGGCAAAATGGTCCGTTTCTGAAAACCTAGGAAACACACTTTCTAGCCACCACCTGAGTGTCGGGAGCCCTTCAGTATGCTCCTAAGGCACGCCCTGTCTAGTGTAATGGTTTGGAGTGCTGGGGTTGGGCCGTGTTGGGCAGCGACAGCGTCAAAAAAATATCAGGTTCTGGTCAGCCCCTCCGAGCACAGATTGTTTTGACAAACAAGCCCAGATTAACAATTAACCGTCCAGACTTACGTGGGAAGGGACAGGGCAGATATATTTAAATGTCCAGATACGATTAACGTTTTATAGAATTCAGCAAAACAGACGCAACCCCTAAACAGTTCAGCGGTTTTTGCCTGATTGTAAATCGCACCTTTCCCTGCCAAAATGGGTCCAAAACCGGACCTTCACCCCAGACCCCCGGACCTGCACCACAATGTCCCCAATATTATTGCAAACACCCCTGGTAAGTTGATGGTACTGGGGAGGAGATTTGGGAAATTCACCTTCTGGCAGGAATTTCCACTCTGCCCACCTGTGCACTCTGAGTCTGCACAAACTGAGTGTGCAGGGGTGCTTAGAAATGTCTAACAAAGGCTCCTGACTACTTAAAAGTGGAAAAGCGTGCAGGTTCGTCTTATCAAAAAAGAATGTTGGGCCTGATTAAAGGCTTTGCAGTTTAGTCTAGAAAGGAGTTTTTGCATCAGCTAGGCTGGCGGGTTAAAGAAACACAGAGATGCACAGAAGTAGGAAATGAGAATATGAACTAGTCAGGTGGAGTGCAGGCGGCAAGAGCAGGCGGCGATTGCAAGGCGATTGCAAGAAGCAGGGATGTGTCATACGGATATTTGGGACGTTCAATATGGTAAAATACGTGTTAAATACGAAATACGCGTAAAACACGTTCGTATGTTAGAGCAATTTTTTGGGAGTGCCAATTTGACCCAAAATGGACCCGATTTGACCCCAAAATCACCCAAAACATTTCCAATTCTTCTCCGACATATTATTTTTTATAATATTTATGTAAAGCATTGGAAGCTCGTTGAAAGGCTATTTTGGGGGACGGAAATTGCCTAAAAAGCCAAAAATCGGCAAATTCTGCAATCGCATAATACGGCCCGAATTGTTCATTACAGTATAATACGCGTTAAATACGATGCGGCGTATTATACGAATACGCCGTATGACACATCCCTGGCGAGAAGAAAGAAGGAAAGTTCTTGTTTCAAAAATCAGGCAAGACGCCTTTGTTTGTTCACCGGTTCAGACCCCTCTTAACTTCTAGTCACTCTAAGTCTCTAGTGACTCACAGTGACTCAACTTCTAGTGACTCAGTTGTGACTCAACTTCTAGTGACTCAATTGTGACTCAACTTCTAGTGACTCAATTGTGACTCAACTTCTAGTGACTCAATTGTGACTCAACTTCTAGTGACTCAATTGTGACTCAACTTCTAGTGACTCAAAGTGAGGCAGCGCTCATCGGATTTGTGTGTGTACGCTGTTCTGCCTATCAAAAGTAGTGGGCCCTTACCCTCAGATCCGCCCTCTCAATCCTAATGGTCACCTTACACTGTGGGGTTACACGTGGTGTCAGCAGCTCCAAGGTCAAGGGGCCTCAGAGCACGCTGCGCAGAGTACGCAGGAGAACTGGACACCAGCTGTACACATGACTTGACCACATTGATTGACAATCGATACTTCCAGTGGACTGATACACCACTTGTCCAGAGGCTATCAGCTAAAGCAATGTTGAAGTTGACTAAGTTATCAAGCCCTCAACCTGGCAGGCATAATGCACAAGCGGCAACTAACTCTTGTTGACCACCTACGTTCTGGATGCTGCCAACAGCCGCCTTACCGCAGTGCATCGAGGAGCGATGTGTTTTTCTCGCTTTCGTACATCAGGCTTTTGTCTTCGCCCACCGCGATGGACACAAGGGTCCTGTTGATAAAGCTTCTTGTCTCCTGGTTGAGCTCTGTGCTCAGAGAAGAAAAGGGACAGAGGAGAACGGAATGGCGTAAGGGTTTTAGGGTAGGGGTATAAATCTCGGGATGGGGCTCGAATTTTAACTCCCACTGGCTTGTTGCTGTTCCTGGGTTTGGAAAGAGCATGGACTCAACATCTTTACTATCTTAACACGCAAACCTGGTGCTGGGAGATGGTATATGTCTTCTGTAAACTCCTAGCTCTTAATCAGCGAGAATGTAGTCACGCAAATACGTGGTACCTGTTTATTTTGCGCCCCTGCCTTACATCTCTCGCAGCTTGTGTACATGGTATATGTGTACATGTAATGATGTGCACATGCGACTGTGCGTATGTGCGTACATTCTTGTGTGTGTATGTGTGCGTGTGTGTGTGCGTGCGTATGCGTGTGTGTGTGCGTGCTACCCACCACTCATTAGCAGAAGGAGGTTGGTGGGGAGCCTTCCATCCGGGTGGAGCTTGTGCATCTGCAGTTTGGTGTAAATCCTTGTACGTGTATGTGCGTGTGCGATTGTGTATGCGCATTTGCTTGCTGATGTGCATACCCAAATATATGCACGTTTACATTTGTAAACACCCGCGGAACAGATTCTAGTGCCGTTGAAAGTATCACCTGGGAAATTAAGGCATTCAGGATGTCGCTGACGTCGACCCATCCAGCAAGGGAGGGGAGATTGCCTCCAAGGCTACCAGCTTGAGCAGCTTCCGTCTCTGTGTCCTGCTAGGTCAGGGAGGCATGCTGTTGAGAAGAAACAGCCGCGGCATTTAGCTGACCAGGCGGTGCTCATGTTGCCGGTTGCGCATGTGCTTGCAAGGCCGTGTTGCATCGCATCATACAATGGAGGGAGCACACCTTCCCAACTAACCTCTAAAGGGCTTGGAGGCACAACCATGGGTGCAGAGAGGATACGGTTCTTGGCAAGTACCTGCAGGAAGCCCATGTATGCAACACAGCAAGAATGCCTTTGGGTGTTTGTATTGTGTTTCGTGCGTGCGCGCACTTGTGTGCCTGTGTGTTTGTGTGTGTATATATGTTTTATGTCTGTGTGTTCGTGCGAGAATTAATGTGCGTGCTTGTATATGTGCGTATCTGTGTGTGTCTGTGTGTGTACGTGCACATCTGTGTATCTGTGTGTGTATGTGTGTGTACGTGCGCATCCGTGTATCTGTGTGTGTGTATCTGTGTATTCGTATGTGCGTGTTGTGTGTGTGCAGGCATGTGTGTATGAGCGTGCACTTGTGTGTGTGTATGTGTGTGTGTGTGTGCATGTGCGTGTGTGTGCATGTGCGTGTGTGTGTGCATGTACGTATCCTTTGTGAGCCTTTGTGTGTATGTATGCGTGTATGTGTGTGTATATGTATGTTAGTGTATGTGTGTGTATATGTGTATGTGTAGTGTGTGTGTGCATGTACGTATCCTTATGTGTGCCTTTGTGTGTATATGAGTACGCGTGTATGTGTGTGTATGCGTATGTTAGTGTGTGTATGTGTGTGTATATGTGTTTGTGTATTTTGTGTGTGTGTGTGTGTGTGTGTGTGTGTGAGAGTGAGTGAGTGTGTGTGTGTGTGTGTGTGTGTGTGTGTGTGTGTGTGTGTGTGTGTGTGTGTGTGTGTGTGTGTGTGTGTGTGTGTATGTGTGTGTGTGTTTGACAGGGAAAGACGCCCTTGCCTTAAGGGCGTGGGCGACCGTACTGTTGTAGTCCAGACATACAACTCCTCCATTTCCGTTAGAGTTTCCCGTCAAGACAAGTGCTTTTTTGAAGTCCAGCACATCCGATAGGGTAAATTTCTGCAGCATAGCACCCATTTTAGCAAATAAACTTTAAGACGATGGAAGATGATGATGAGTTTCTGGACCCTGAAGCTTTGGAACAAGTCAAGGAGTACACTCTAAGCCAGGTAAGTCCCAGGATAGGGATTTTAACTTGATGCTTTCCCATTAACGACCAATTGCAGCTTGTAGCACACACATCTCATCTTGCGTCACGCAGAAGCATGAGCTGCGCATGGAGTGTCCCCCGGGACGAGATGTGCGCATCATGGTTAGTGGGTCCGCGTAACATGTTTGCAACAATTTGTCTGGATGGATGTGTGTGTGTGTGTGTGTGTGTGTGTGCGCGCGCGCGTGCACGCATATGTGTATGCGTTCGTGTGTACGTGCGTGTGTGCTTGTGCGTGTGTGTGTGTGTGTGTGTGTGTGTGTGTGTGTGTGTGTGTGTGTGTGTGTGTGTGTGTGCGTGCACATGCGTGTGTGTGTACACAAGTGCTTTTGATGTGTAAAGTGTTCCCCTGTTGCAACATTACTGTGCACGTTCCTTCTCCACATTTGCAGCTGGAGGATGGCTCTGCAGAAGTATTTGGCGCTGAGCTCCAAAAAGGCAACGCAGTGGACGTGTCAGGCCAGAAGCTTGCGGTAAGGGGGTGTAGGCGCACAAAAGTTGGGAGTGTTAGGTCTGCCCTGTTTACATCTATGGTCCAGAAAAGGTTTTCCTGTAAGGTGCGTGTGCCTCAGAATATCAGTTGAGTAAGGAGGAACCTTTGACGATCAGTGCTCAAAATATAGTTCTTTTTTCATTTCGTCTTTAGTTGATGAAGAGCAGGCCTATGTTCCATGAACATCCATGTGCCTCGAAGATGACAACAATCAGTAAGTAGGGACAACATTCCAAAGTAGGGGCAAAGTCAAGGATTGTGCATCAAACAAGCTGCCTCGAAAACTTTATGGAAGACGTACATGGAAACATCAGAAATTGCATGTCTGATGCATGCACACGTGCAAGGTAATAGCAACAAAAGGGGAGCAAGGTGCCCTGTGATCGTTTTAAATTGCAACAAATGCGATCTGGCATGCAGGTGTACACTTGGACAGGCTGCAAACTTAAAGTACAAGGCCGGCCGAGCATGATGTGAGTACAAAGCACGACCCTCTTGCACCCAGCGCAAGTGTGATGCTTTTATCTTTTGGTGTTGCTGCGTCCGCTCCCAATGCACGCTCAGCTTCATGCAAGCAACATGCTGTGTTGATCTGTGTTGCTGCGTCCGCTCTCAATGCGCTTAGTTGTGTTGTACTGTGCTCAGTGCAATTGTAATACTGCGCTTAATTGATGCTGGACGCGGGGTATGCTGCTCTCAGTGCTAAATGGCGTTTGGCACTGCTGCAGGGATAATGGAAATGCTTCCCCGTATGTGTGCAATTCATCGTAAATGTAGGGTTGGCCTGAACAGTTTACATACATACAGCACATGATAAAATTGGCGTATCTTTTCATATACAAGATATGGGGCGTATTCTTTTGTAAATAATGCATGATATAAGACCGCAAATAACACTGCATACTGAAGTCCCATGTACAATTCTGGCCAACGCTACGTACACGCTTATTTGACAGGGAAAAACTGCCTTGTCCACTCGCCAGTGCTTGACGTTTATAAAAGCCTTACAGCTTCACAGAATGGACGACTGCCATAAAAAATAGCTTGCAAACTCAGAACATTGTGCGAGCATAAGGTCGAAGGCGTGCATGCTGCATTGTATTATCCTAAGCTGGACATGTTCATATGCAATATGCCTCCAAATAGCGCACCTGTGTTTGGAATGCATGTTTTCAGCTACGAAGCTGAACACTACCGTAACTTGTAGGTATGCGCAACGCGCCTAAGAAGCTCCTGTGTTCAAATTGCATGCGTACAGCTACGAGGCTGAAGAAACACCCGTTGCCGCGTACCTGAACCTGCACATGATGATAAAGCAAGGCCGGCACGAAGCACAGCAACAGCAGCAGCAGCAGCAGCAGCAGCAGGACCCTCATGCAGCAGAGCCATCCTCTACGCAAGAAACATCACAGAAAAGGCTGCCTTTCAACTTGAAGTATGTGTGCGTTTGTGTGTGTATGTGTGCGTGCATGCATGCATGCATATTTGTGGATCTGTACTTAAAAAGAGGCAGTCCTGTTGAACATGTATGTGTATGTATATATGTGTATGTGTCAATTGAAGGAAGGCATCACCGCATGTGAGGAATAAGGGAATACTATTTGCTTGTTTTGGAATCAAACCTATACAAGCTTTATTGCACCCCCAATAGGCCTGTTCCCGCCCTTCGCACCTTTACAATCTTAACCCAGTCCTGGATTAATGTATGCTAAGTCACAATCGCTGTTGCCTTTCTTCCTGGAGAGGTGTTTTCACTCCACGCAACCTTTTGCCGTTTGTGTGCGAAGGGGGCGTGGTCCGCGTGTGATTGTGGTTGGGCCCACTGATAGCGGCAAATCAACGCTCACCAAGACACTCCTGAATTGGGGAGTGCGGGACGGCTGGGAGCCCACGTTTGTCGACCTGGACGTGGGTAAGTGATGTGGGTTGGGAATGTGGGTCCAGGGTGTGTGTGTGTGTTGGGGGGAAAGACCTGGATGTGGATAAATACTCGGTGTACTGTGTATGGACGATCAGAACCATGTATAAACAACCCGTATATCACGCACAACAATTTTGGCAGGGGATTCTCAACACTCTCAGTCATACACGGTGTGTATGTGAGTGTGTGTGTGCATGCGTGTGCGTGCGTGTGTGTGTGTGTGTTTACAGCTCTTTACGAACCTGCCCACAACCCTCTCTGTGGCCCCTAGGGGCCTGGTGCTTGCATGAGTACCGTGTCAGTTTTGTGCCTGCTGATGGATCTGAACTGCAGGTCAAGGCACAGTGACTGCACCTGGATGCATTGGATCTGAGCTGCAGGTCAAGGATAGATTAAATAGATTGGATAGGTTGGATTGATTGGATTGATTGGATCTGAACTGCAGGTCAAGGCACAGTGACTGCACCTGGATGCATTGCTGCCACTCCCATCGAGGCACCCTTGGATATCACGGAGGGCTGCAGCGTACTGGACATGCCCCTTGTCTACTTTTACGGCCATGCCGCTCCAGGGGACAACCCAGAGCTGTATAAGGTGTGAGCTGCTTATAAAAGGTGTGAGCTGCTGTATAAAGTGTGAGCTGCTGTACAAACGGTGCAATATCCTGTGGTTGTTCAGGGAGGGAGGGATGAGGAGTAAATGACTGTTTGGCCTGAGCCTCGTTGAGCTTGGCCCTGTTAGCAAGCTTTGCAAAGTATGAAGAATGAGTACCCCTTCCAAAGTCCATACAGCCAGGTGTTGCAGACTGCTGCGGCAGATGAACCTGAAGGTGTTGTGAGTGCTCTATACTGCCAACAAAGCTTGAAGCATCCGCTCTTTGTCCAAAATGAACCTGCAGGTGTTGAGAGTGCTCATTACTGCCAACGAAGCTTGAAGCATTCGCTCTTTATCCATGCAGCACTTGGGGCACAAATTAGCATTTGAGGTGACCTTGCTCAGGAATGCCCATGCTCACCCACCCCACCAAAGCTGCCTTTTATCTTGCATTTTGTGTTTTTGTGTTTTTAGCAACGCGGCTTTTAAAACTGCAATAATGCAAGCTTGAGGTTTCAGACTAGAGCTCAAGCCCTGTGTAAGACGAAGCAACCTGAAAGGGGAAATGATGCAGCCGCCAACCCAAATACTGCATCGTATGGAAATGGCCACCAATGACTTGTTACATGTGCCTGCGGGAATGATGCCTTGCAGTTCCTTATAGATCGCTTGGCGGGCGTGCTGGAAAGAAGAGCAGCCGCCAACCCAACGGCTGCATCTTCAGGCATGGTCATCAATACCATGGGCTGGGTTGAGGGTCTAGGTTACGAGCTGCAAGTGCATGCGATTAACGCGTTCAAGGCAAGTGTGGGCGTGGGTTGTGTGAAGTGTTGCATTTTTTGTCACTTCATATCAGGATGCATCTTGCTACTTTGGAAGGAGGTCTGGATGTGTCAGCTTAATAAAGTTTATACACACAAGCACATACACACACGCACACACACTCCAAAGTCGAAAGAGATAGACTGAATGCATTGAAGCTCGGAAGAAATGCACAGATAGTTGAGCATACTCGTAGAAAACGCTGAGGCGGCCACAATGAACAGGCTCACCATGCCAAGCTGATCTCTGCCATTACCTGTGCTTTCACTTCTGCAGGCAGACGTGGTTGTAGTTCTTGACGCAGATAGAGTGCACGGCAAGCTAGCGTCAGAGTTTCAAGTAAGTATGCACTCCTGGCCTTACTTTCTCTGTGCTCTGCATCCTCAAATCAAACGGCTGCAGTGTGCTCTGCATGCTTTTTTGATATTACCTAGCCGCTCTTAGAAGCACACAACAGCACATAGGACAAATACTGCATCTTAGTGTGAGATTTTATGATGCTTGTGTGTACATGTGCCGTGTATGTGTTGTGTGTGTGTGTGTGCGCATGAGTGTGCGCATGTGGGTGAATGTGCACGTGTAATGTATGGTCCCATAATAATTGTCTTCACTGCTGCCGATGCGTCAAATACTTCCCTCCCAAATTGCACACTTCTGCTTGTAGAACGTTGGGTGCCAGATCATGAAACTGCCCAAGTCAGGAGGCGTGGTCACTCGTGGAAAGGACGAGCGAAGGCAAGCGCGAGATTCCCGTCTCAAGGACTATTTTTATGGGTAAGGCATGTCCTTGGTGTGCCCTTTTGGGCCATGCCTTATTGCCAGCTTCCGTAGATATTGAGCATCTCTATCACAATCCTCACGCCTTATCACACCCACACATGCATCAGGGCACAAGGCATAAGCACCAGTCAATGGTACCCAGTGCAGCAAAGCGCATGAAAACGCAGAAAGACAGGAGCACCCGCAGCCTTCAAACTTCTATTCATGTCCACAATACGTTTTCACTGCTTTGGGTGGTGCGACTGTGGTGTCGACCCTCACGCCACCTCATTTGATCAAACGACTCATTTGATCACACAGGCTGTGCTACTCCTACCAGAAGTATTGAGTCGACCCTCACACAAACTCATTTGATCACATGGGCTGTGTTACTCCTACCAGAATTGTATACTGCGTATGAAGCAGATGTTCTTGGTTTTTCTATTACGCAGGCCACGCAGCACGTTAATGCCTGTGACGCAGCAGTTGCGTGCAGACCAGGTGCTTGTGTTTCGCATTGGAGGCGGGCCTCGGGCTCCTAACAGTGCTTTGCCCATTGGAGCTGTCAGCGCAACGGATCCATTGCGCGTTAGCCATGTGGCAGGAAGCTCGGTGCGTGGACTTGTTCTGCTCTATTTATCCTTGCACTAACGGCTAGAAAAAGAACAAATAAGGAAAGAGTGTCTCATGTGAATTGAAGAAAGAAGCTATACAAAGATTGCAGAAGCCAGACAAATTTCTCAACAGCAGTTTGGCGGAAAAGGAGAACGACTGTAGTTAATCAGAGGGTGCAAGCACTCCAGTGAAGCGCATGTAATTCTGCATTCCTTTGGGTGCAAACAGTGAAAATATGTCTGCCATAGTCTACAATACTTGACAACAGCTGCGACTCCTACCGGTTGACCGTGAATGAGCTTTCACCTGGAATGAGCGTTGTCCTCTAAGTCAATTTCTGAACCGAACGTTGTACATGCACAGTAGAGCAAGGCCTAGTTATTGCTGGTCCTCCCCTTTTAGACCATTGCTTGCACGCGCAACACGTTTGTCCCCCTCGCCGACACTTTATTCTCTCAGGAGCTTCTGCAAAGTGTGATGGCGGTCAGCCATGCACCCACGCCCGAGCAGGCCTTGTCCTCAAACGTGGCGGGATTCCTACTGGTAGGTGCATTAAGGGGGCTTGTTTCTTGCTTTAAGGAAGGCTGATGTGGTACATGTGAGTATCGCTAGGGTGAGTACCTTCAAGGGTGAGTACTTTAAGGGAGGCTGATGTGGTACATGTGAGTATCGCTAGGGTGAGTACCCTTGCGTGCCGAGCATGTTCTTGCATGCCACGGTCTCTCTATAGCACTAGGGTGCAATACGCCCGCATGCCGAGCCTCTAAATTGCTGAGGGTGAGTACCCTCACATGCATAGCATGACCTTGCTTGTCATGATCCCACTTATCCTAGTCCTCTATTTGTTTTTTCTGCCTATTGCATCCATTTCAATTATTGCAGTGCTGCAATCACACTACTATGAATCGTCAGAGGTACCTACTCGCTGCATGAGCTTCTATCATTTGTTTCCACTTTGCACAAAACGCCACTCATTACAAACCGCTGCTTCTTTGGCTTTGGTGGTACAAACCTTATTACCTTTGATTTCTTGGAGTGCGTGTTCAGTACGGCCACAAGCACATCCTGCAAAGTCACACTTGCACAATTGCTGAATTGTTTGTCAAGCACTATTTGTAACTCACTTTGTTTGCAGGTCAAAGATGTGGATACAGCTAGAGGCACAATCACTGTGTTGGCACCTGCCCCTGGTCCCCTTCCTAACAAGTATTTAATAACTGGCTCCTTGCGGAGTGCCATGGACTAGTAACAAGCGGCAGAGTTGCATTGTGCCTGTAGTGAAAGTACGGTTCTACGTTGGAGGTGTGGCCACCTATAGGATAGGTGTGCTCACCCATGCTTTTCTAATGTGCACAATACATAGCTTTAAAACTCTGGCCCATTGACACTCCTGAATTTGTGTGTAGCAAGGTCATGGTGGTTTCATCTGTTCGGGTGCAAGCTGAGTGTAAAAATGGCTTTTCAGGAGTGAAACCAGCCAAATCAAACGCTTCAGGCGTACTCCTGAGGGTCAAAAACACAGGGGTAAATGTGTGCTACGCGTCCATTACGTCAGTGCAGGACGTTCTGAGCATCATGCTGTGCGTGCTGCAAACCGACATTGTCATTGATCACACACAGGCCAAATGGTGCGAAACCGACACTTTGTGTATGTTCCTGATAACCGAAAACATGACCTGGGGCGAGTGGAAGGTGCTGGAGTGGACATCTAGATGTCCTTGCATGCAAAAATAAAAGAGCATAGATGTGAAACCAGCCAAAACGAACACTCCTCACACACATTCCTGATGTTTGAAAACATGGAGTAGGGTGTGCACATCCGCCGCGGCTGTATGAGTGCAAATGAACCACCAATGCTGTATGCCGCAGCATTCTTCTCATCACGATGCGCACACACACACGCACACACACGCACACACACACACACACACAAACAAACAAACACACAATCACACACAAACACACACACACACAAACAAGCGCACACACAAATACACACACTCACAAACACACACAAACGCACATACAAACACACACATAGTCGCACAGACATACAAACATGCACACTCACATGCCTGCATGGATGCACACACACACATACATGCACACACACAGCCACACACACACACACACACACACACACACACGCACACACACACACACATTTTTTTTTTTTTTTTGGTGGGGGTTGTTACACGGTCCTCAGCAAGGGCCTGACAGAATGAAGGAAAAAAAACCTATAAGACTGGGAAAAGGAAAACTCCTGCCTAAACAGAAAAACCCTCCTT
>Ga0307947_1001740_pt1 | contig 17353 bp, 21 predicted proteins | sample OrgLakmetagen232_FD_201840 | JGI IMG/M metagenome (GOLD analysis project Ga0307947, IMG submission 201840) | Saline water microbial communities from Organic Lake, Antarctica - #232 | ecosystem: Environmental > Aquatic > Non-marine Saline and Alkaline > Saline | place: Antarctica: Organic Lake...
TCGCGGATGCGGGGGCGGGGCACCGCTGCTGAAATCTCGGAATCCTGGCATCTGGCATCGGCATCTGGCATCTCGTAAATCTGCCCCTTCTGTCCCATAACAACAACACGATGCCACTCAGGGTCTTCACCAGGAGGCATTATAATGTTCTGGAGACTGGGGGGACAATTCGTGGTGGTTGGAGGGTGGTTGGTGCAAGCCCAGGGTACCCCCCAAAATAGCAAAAATACGTTTGCGTATTATACGCGTATGTCGTATTAATAGCGTATTAATCCGTATGGGACGTCTCAAAAGTCCGTATGACCCATCCCTGATAAAATTGAAATTTAGAAATATCTTTTTTTATACGTATATGACCGGTACCCAGACTGTAAATTTATCTAGCCTCCGTGGGTTTTTAGTTTCCTCTTTCCTCAGCTTTGACTGCCTGCTGCTCCCTTTTTTATACGTATATGACCTAAAGAATGGGAGAAATTGAGCAATAATTTGAACTAGGGAATCCACCTGCCATGTGCACATGTGCATGTGTGTGTGCGTGCGTGGGTGTGTGCGTGTATGTGTTTGTGTGTGTGTGAAGGGGGAGGGGAGAGGGTGGCAAGTGCATGCACACGCAAATGCATACAGGCTGCATTCAGACGTTGGCAGTCACAGAATTTGTTCAGATATACGCGTGCGGATGGTGCGCAATTGCTCATGAACTTAGCATACCCATATATCTGCACCGTATATGACCGTATGTATGGTGACTCCCGGATAAAATTACCGTATGTAAACCGTATATACCTAGTAATGTATGGCTCTGGCCAACCCTACCCATATATAATAGTTGGAGCACCAAACAATACATAGACGTGTACACTTGAGTATCCAGCACAAACTGCAGCCACATGTTAGTGTGCTTGTTCCACATGTTTGGTTAGGAATGTATGGTTTAATCCTTGAACCCTGACCCTGGCTCTTGACGGCCATACAGGTAGAGCGGCAAGAAAGATGTCCGGTATTGTGGGGTGCGTATGAGGTATGCATGAATGCCATGCATGCAAATGTATATGACATTTACGGTGTTTATATACGATTCTAGCCACCCCTACACACACCCCTACACGCACACACACACAACCACCAGGGTTTCCAACAGAGGCCTGGTTAGGAAGTCAAGGCAGGGCGCTGGTTATGAAGACCTCGGCATATCTGTATATATATACACAGTAGCTTTGATAATTTCCCTGCCAAATCCCGTACTGTATACACACCGTAGATACATGGTTCTGGCCAACCCTAGAGATAAGACGTCGGCCATGGATTGCAGACGCACAGGATGGCGCCCTGTGCCGTACGTCCTTGGCTAAGTCGGCATGATGGAGAGACGAAAAGGGTTACCGAGTTCCTTCTGGGCATTGTCTGCGTTCCGGCTATTGGAAATTTGCAGGCCCTCAAGGCAAGCGCATGGTACGACCTACCTGACCTAGGCAGGGCGCTGGTTTTGAATACCTCGGCATATACCAAACATCTGCTGCTGCTGCTGCTGCTGCCTTTGTTGAAATTCTGAGTTAACCAAGAATTCCAACAGAGGCAGCAGCAGCAGCAGCAGTAGATGTTTGGTATGCACATGATGGTTAAGACCGCAAATTAATAAAGACAGACAATAGCATGCGTAATTGCACCGACACAAGCAAACCTCAAGAGTATGTGAAGAATAATAAGCTACAGAGCAGAGAATCACGTGTGATCTCACCAGTCTTCGCAAAGTAGTCGGCAACCGTGGTCTCCTTCTTCTCTGTGTCGTTGTAGAAGGTGACCTGAATAGAGGCAAGGTGCGTGCATCATGAGCGTGTGACGTAAAGGCAGGACCCAGCAACTATTTTCTGTTTTTCCTGTCGTGGTTGTGAAGGAGACCTGTGCAGAACAAGGCAAAGTGCGTGCAAGTATGAAGCTCAGCACAGGTAGGGCTCTGACACTGTGGTCTCGATCATCTGTGTCGTTGTAGAAGGAAGACCTGTGCAGAACAAGGCAAAGTGCGTGCAAGTATGAAGCTTAGCACAGGTAGGGCTCGCACACCGTGGTCTCTTTCGCCTCTGTGTCGTTGTAGAAGAGAACCTGTTTAGAGCAAGGCAAGGTGTACGGTAATGTGGTGCGCAGGCAGGGCTCGGACACTGTGAATTTCTACCTGTGAAGTTGCAGCAGGTGTGACTTGCGCAGCACAAGGGCCAGCGGACATCTTATAAATCGTCTTTTGTCGGATCAAGCGACTGGGTTTGTCAAATATAGCACAGTTTCTTCCACCGGTTTTTGGAGTGCTCAGAAGCTCAGATACCACGGGCTCGGTATATCTGACTCCCTTTGCTGCTACTGTCTCATAAATGTGATGTGACCTTAAATAGACACTGCACTACTCATGCAAGGGCCAAGGCAGTCCGTACTCACAAACTAATACACCTGTCTCAGTCTCCTTATTTTCTTTGTTGAGAAAGTATTGCAGGACGACACTGACCTGCGTCATAGTACTGCAAGGTGCATCCACATGCTTTTTGATTGACATAGGTAGCAACGAGATGATCCACACACACACAATTTTGTTTCTCTCTAGAATGTGTGCAATGTAAGCAGGTTCAAGGCTCCTGTGAAATTACGCTTAAAAAATCACTCATTGCGAGCAGGCAATTGGCTTTTATAAGCAAGCTCTAAGCGTGAAAATCATGGAAGAGGTGGTATTAATACAGCAAGGTCGACTTCTAAAGGCCTGCCCTCAAGAAAAACGCATGCCCTTGTTCGGCAACAGCACCATTCAATCTTCTCAGCTTGACCTGCTTCTTGCCCGACCCACACGGGCTTGCCATTAGTTGAGCTAAGAGGCAAAAGTAGGAGAGATAGGGGGACGATATGCAGAAGGTAATATCTATTTAGAGATACTAGTATTCACGCTGAAGCGCCAAACCTGGCTACCTTGTGCCCGTCCTGAATTTCAAAACCTGTTCAGCCCACTTGCCAGATAAGCACTTGGCAAGCCTGAGTGCATGGCGAGTCCTTTTACGGGCAGCTGTCACATAACCCCACTCTAGACCTGACCGCCCCTAACAGGCACTTGACACTATCAAGGCAATCCTTTCGCTATCAATATCATGACAGCTGCTAACGCAGTTTCTGAATTCCAACTCGGAAATCTCTGGATTCCTCATGCCCTGTAAACTTCAGAGCTCTCCGCACTTGCTCTCCAATAAACTCTGTGGTTCTTCGCACTTGCTTTCCCCTACCTGGTTGGCCCCACGCTCTGTCACACCCTTGATGGTGCGGCGGCGTCCTCGGCCATCAATCATGGACACCTGTTGTGTGTGTGTGTATGTGTGTGTGTGTGTATGTTTGTGTGTGTGTGCGTACGCATGTGTGTGCATGTGTGTGTGAGCGTCCACGCGTGTGTGCATGCGCGTGCGTGTGTTCACAGCATGTTCACAGCCTGAGTGCTGGATGGCCAGTTTTACTGCAAGGCTTGAGTCAAGCCAATCACAAGGGGCTGAGGTGAAAGGCTTGAGTCAGGCCAATCATAACAATCACACACAATCACACTCAATCACATTTAATCACACACAATCACAACATAAGCTGCAAGGCTTGAGTCAGGCCAATCACTAGACGGCTAAGGTGAAAGGCAGACCTGTTTTTCAAGTGCATGACAATGGATAACGCACATTACTGTTGTAATAAGCATGCGGCAGGTTGCAAAGCACAATTTTAGAGCTGCTCTGTCGTCCTGTTGCGTCAGGAGGCACCACACCACAACAATCAAAAGGGTACCCTGATGCAGCTCATGCCTGCCAATCATGTTTCTGCTAGCACATGATCTGTCGTAACAGCCTTCAGCTTGCTCGACCTCCTCTCTTCTGTGTACACCTTTGGGTGCTGCAGCTCCTTCAGGTGAATATTGAAGAGAGAGGATGGCAAGGCACTCGCACTGGACCCAAAGGCCCATATCACAGTCGGCTCGTCGCACACACACACACACACACAGTGCGGTGGCACCGTCTGTTGGGAGTACAGGACGATATGTCCTCGGCATTAGTTCAGGGCGTAATTTTCTTTCGTCTTTTGCTAAAGAAAGCCGAGAGTCATCGCCACACAGAGGTACACTCCAGGGGGACACATGCCTGTGGCACCTCGTGCTGAGACAGGTCTGGACGCATTAGGCATCAGAACTCTCTACAGCTTGTCACCACAGTGCTGATTCCACAGTTCTGATACCACAGTGCTATTTGATTGCTCTGTTGCCTTACTAGCGTTAGGGAACACCACGTCAAACATTTAGGAGCGTACCCTGCTTCTTCACCTAGCACGACACAACTCTGGACCCCTCAGGCGTCAGGGCGTGCCAGTATCTTGATGACACCACAAGTTGGCACGCACACACACACACAACCACACACACACACAAACACACACACACGCACACCAAACTGCTGAACACGCACCCTGACATTGTACAGGGCCTTCTGCAACTTGCGGGGCATGTCTGGGCGCAGGGGACGGGCCACAAACTGATCGAAGCTCATCCTGTGAGTGTGCAGGGAACAGATCAAAATTAAGTTTTGGGTTTACTAAACTGTGGAGCAACTTGATTTTCCTCACGCTTAGTAACAGGTGTTGTTTGTGAGGATTTACGAGGAATCGGAGCCAGAGAAAGAAGTGAAAGCAGGGGACCAGGTACCTAAGTCATCCCAGGACGAGTCACAGAGTACAGTGAGTCCCTTTCTGCACGTATTCGCAGCATGCCCAGCCTTTCAGCAGCGTTTTGCAAGGAAAGAACATAACTTTGATCCTCCTTCCAAGGCGCTGATGAAGGGCGGGACAAAACCTCGAGCGCTGCTCAAACACCTCCAAGACACTGATGAAGGGCGGGACAAACCTCGTGCACTGCTCTAACACCTCAAACTCAAACTGTAGTACGGCTTACTTGCTGTGCAGCCAACTCGCTGACGGTCGCTCAACGTGCGCCTTAAATGCTAATAATTATACAGCCATTTTAAGCAAAGAGCAGTGCCATCGTGCGCAGCTTCTTGGGTAGTAGATGTTTTGCAAAAGGGAAAAGGGTTGCACACACCAGCCTTTTTGATGCACTTACGTTGACGGCATTCACGGCATTCAGCACAGCAATCTAGATTCAGAAGTTTTGGAGGAACTAAGGATGAAGGCCATTCTCCTCGCCTGCCCAATCCTCGCCTGCCCAAATTCAAGCCAAAGGTAGGCTGCCCCACATTGCCTATGCCAGCGAGGTTCCCCATTGCTGCCATTCTCAATCGCATCAGGGTGTATCAGCACTGCCCTTCTAGCATTATAATTTCTTTCACCACCAAACCAGACACTTTTTGCGGTTCTTCCTGCACTGATTACTCCAAGCGTGAACAATTTTCATTCCATTCAGCAATTAGCTATATGGTGCGGCAAAGACAGGTGCATGATCTTCCTGGCTGCACCAATTATTGGCGAAGCAAAGTTGACCCGGCTATGCAAACCGTGCTAAATTTTGCAGATGTAGAATCACAAATGATGCGTGCCACAAATGATGCTTGCCATGAATGACACAACGTTGCAAACGATGCGTGTTACAACCCACACCTGACTTCCAGCAGCTCCATCATGATGATGGGTAAGGGAGCAGACTTGAGGAAGGCGCTGGTGGCCGTGTCCAGGGCGAGCATCAGTCCGTTCTGGCAGGCCTTGAAGGACTGCGGGTGTGTGAATGATGGGTAAAGGTGAGTGTGTGAATGATGGGTAAAGGAGAGTGTGTATCAAGCATGAAGGAGAGTGTGAATATATGATGGGTGTGTAAATTATGGGTAAAGGAGAGTGCGTAAATGATGGGTAAAGGAGAGTGTGTATCAATCGTGAAGGAGAGTGTGTGTAAATGATGGGTGTGTTAATGATGGGTAAAGCAGAGTATATAAAAGACGGGTGAATGAGGGCGTGTATCAGACATGAAGCCATTGAGGACATGGCACAGATGTGGTTTTATGTAGAGCGAGCATCAGTCCAGTCAGGCAAGCCTTGAAGGACTGCGGGTGTTTGAATGATGGGTTAAGGAGAGTGTGTATCAAATATGAAGGAGAGTGTGCAAATGATGGGTGGGTAAATGACGGGTAAATGAGGGCGTGTATCAGACATGAAGCCATTGAGGACATGGCACAGATGTGGTTTTATGTAGAGCGAGCATCAGTCTGTTCTGGCAAGCCTTGAAGGACTGCGGGCGTTTGAATGATGGGTAAAGGAGAGTGTGTATCAAACATGAAGGAAAGTGTGTGCAAATGATGGATGTATAAATGACGGGTAAATGAGGGTGTGTATCAGACATGAAGCCGTTGAGGACATGGCACAGATGTGGAATTATTCAGAGCATCAGTCCGTTCTGGCAGGCCTTGAGGGAATGTGAATGTTTAACTGGAAGGGCAAAAGAGAGTAAATCCAATGTGGGTGTTTATATGGAAGGGCAAAAGAGAGTTAACATATAGTGTAAATCCAATATGGGTGCGCAATGTGGGTTGTGTAAATCCAATATGTAAATCTGATGTGTACATTCAATGTGGGTGTTTCTATGGAAAAGCAAAAGGCAGTAAATCCAAGCAGCCTTGAGGTCAAAGCACAAGTGTGCCTGTGTTCAAAGCGGGCATTACTCTTGAGACTCTAGCACGAAAAATCTAAATGACTTGTGGAACCTGTGCTGTCTAATCTTCACCTGTTTTCTAATTCTTGAACCTTTATTCAAACATAGTAGTTGACGCTTTCAGTGGCTTGGTCATTTTTAATTAACGCGTCAAACTCCTAAGCGGATGATGACCTGAGAGGAACTAGACAGATTTTTTATTCCTCACAGCCAGGCGTACAGCTCATACAATATACACGCACGCACTCACACAAGCACAAACACACACACTAAGACACACAAAGACATACATGCACAAAAATAGGCACGTTACGCAAAAGCATCAGCCTGACCTGCGTGAACCCGCTCCAGGCCTCCGTGCCTCCTGGCAGGGGGATCTTAGTGTGTGGGTTGTTGAAGAAGACTGAGCGGCCATACACTACGGCAGTGGGCTGGGAGGCGGCGATGAAGCGAATCAGCACATCTAGCACCTGTGTGTGTATCATGAAGCACAAAATGAATTGCAGCATATTCAGCACGTGTGTGTGCATGCATGCGTGTGTGCATATGATTGGCATGCGACAAAGTACGCATCAATTGGTCAGGATCTCTTGAGTGAGCTTAATAGAAATTTGTAAGAGATGGGGATGGGAACAATCAAACACATCAAACACGCCCTTTCACACACACACACACACACACACACACACACACACACACACACACCTGCAGGGCCTCACGGGGAGACTCACGGAAAGCGCCTCCAGTGTGCTGCTGGGCAGCAGCGATGTAGTTGAACACCTCATTCATGTCCACCACAGACACCTCCTTGATGGTGATCTGCGCGATGACATGAAGGCAGACGTGATGATTGAATACCTTGAGAGAGAATTGCACACTAATAGCAAGAATACAGCTGCTCTGTAACAAAAACACAGCTGCTCTGTAACAGCAAAGCTGCTCTGTAACACAGCTGCTCTGTAACAAAACACAGCTGCTCTGTAACAAAACACAGCTGCTCCGTGACAAAAAAATTTGCCTGTGGATGTGTGCAGCCAAGGAATAAGAGTAAGTGCCTTGTGCCCACGTAATACCGTCGCAAGCAAGACTGTAGTGCAGCAAGGAGACACAGATTGACCTTGCTTGTGCCAAAGTCATAACGCAATAGTAAAATAGTAAGAAACATATAGTGACCTTGCTTGTGCCAAAGTCATAACACAATAGTAAAACAGTAAGAAACACGCAGTGACCTTTCTTGTGCCAAAGTCATAACGCAATAGTAAAACAGTAAGAAACACATAGTGACCTTGCCTGTGCCAAAGTCAAAACGCAATAGTAAAACAGTAAGAAACACATAGTGACCTTGCTTGTGCCAAAGTCCTAACACAATAGTAAAACAGTAAGAAACACATGGTGACCTTGCCTGTGCCAAAGTCATAACGCAATAGTAAAACAGTAAGAAACACATAGTGACCTTGCCTGTGCCAAAGTCATAACGCAATAGGAAAACGGTGAGAAACACATAGTGACCTTGCCTGTGCCAAAGTCATAACGCAATAGTAAAACAGTAAGAAACACATAGTGACCTTGCCTGTGCCAAAATCATAACGCAATAGGAAAACGGTGAGAAACACATAGTGACCTTGCCTGTGCCAAAGTCATAACGCAATAGTAAAACAGTAAGAAACACATAGTGACCTTGCTTGTGCCAAAGTCATAACAAAATAGGAAGGAGAATAGGAGAGCGGGCGTTTGATGTAAGAGAAAACATATCAAAAACGCAATGGGGCTATGAGGCAACACAAAGACAAATAACGCCCAGATGCTCCCAGGAGCCATCGTGCTTACCAGCGTGATGGACAGCCCCTTCAAAAAGTCATTTTTCACTGCTGCACAAGTCCCTGGTAAGTAGCCACAGGTCATTGCTCAGCAGTAAACAATGACTCCACAACAGATCTGCTCAAAAAGCCTAGTAACGTGTGAACACACACACACCAAGCATGCTCCCACAAAATTTAACCCACATAGACACACATAAACACACACACACACATGCACACATAAACACTATAAGAAAACACACACGTGTGCGCATATGCAAGCAAACACATGCGCGCCTTCAATACGTGTATTTGAACTGTAGCTAAGCGAATAATACGGTTAGCTACACTCATACACTCATACGGTTAACTTCACTCATACACTCATATGGTTAACTACACTCATACACTCATACGGTTAACTTCACTCATACACTCATATGGTCAACTACACTCATACACACATATTGTTTTCCCATCCCTCCTCCCCCAAGCGAGTCAAATAAGGCATTCAGAGGTCTACCTCCGTCATCATTGTAACACACAACAATTTCAATACAAATGTGCGGATGTGGCACCCACTCAGATTGAAAGTGTACTGCGTATGCAAGTCAAATCAGACATCCAGATGTCGACACGTTAGGGCCTATAAGGACTTGGCGGACTTAGAATAAGATCAGATCTGTGGTTGAACCCAGAGTAGCTGCTGCAGGTGCTGAGGATTGACTCACATCCACGACAGGTGCATGCAAGACGTTGCAGCCTTCAAACATCAAAGCCCAAATAAGGTGTAGAATATTGCATCCACCTCACACGCAAAGACATATTATGTGCACGCACTCATACCACAGTTGCACAGTTACAGCCTTTGCCGCCCCTGCCGCCTGCATCCACCTCACAACACACAATACACAAACACGCAAACACACAATGCACACAAACACACACACAAAGACGGACACATACCACAAAGGTGCGGTCACAGCCTTTGTTGCCCCTGCTGCCAGCATCCACCTCACAAAACATAACACACACACATACAAAAACACGCAAACACACAACACACACAAACACACAGCACACAGCACACACACACATACCACAAAGGTGCGGTCACGGCCTTCGCCGCCCCTGCCGCCTCTGCCCCCCCTGCCCCCAGCTGCCACGGTGCGGCCGCCTGCCATTGCGGGTGTGGGGGCTCCAGCAGGGGAGTCCTCGTCCTCTGCCACGACCTCAAAGCGTGTCTCAGCCTGCGTAGTCACAAGGTGTTAATGATGAGGTTTGTGCGATGTCGCGTGCATTCCGTCCTCAGCCATACCTTGAAGCGCATCTCAGCCTGCGCTGCAGTGAGTGTCAGTGTAATGTCGTGCACTTCCTCCACAGCCACGATTTAAAGAGCGCGCCTCAGCCTGCATTCTCGAGGTGACATTTCGATCACATTTTACATTGCATTCTGTTTTTAGGGACAAGCAAAGACTGACTGGCCAGCAGTCCAAGGTCTTAACTGTATCCCATTGCCATTTTTAGATTTTGAAAGAAAGACTGACTGGCTAGGTCTGGGAATGAGGCAATTCACCATCCTCGACCAAAGGAATACGAAGCAGGCGTGCCAGGCAGAACAAAGGAGGCGTGCCAGGGAGTACGAAGCAGGCGTGCCAGGGAGTACGAAGGAAGCGTGCCAGGAAGTACGAAGTAGGTATGCCAGGGTGTACGAAGTGGGCGTGCAACCAGCATGTGCTGCCTCGCCTGTACGCTAAACTCAGCCCTAGACGCGGCCTTGATCTGGGCTGGTTCATCAAATCAAACAGCCAATTCTAAACCACATAAATCAGAGGCGGGGTTACTCGTATCTGGGGCTGGCCAAAACCATATGTATACACCGTATGTGACCGTACACTTGGTGAGTTCCCTGCCGAAAACACCGTATACACACCGTATATATATATGGTTTTGGCCAACCCTACTTGTATCGTATATCATATGGCTTGTAGCACAATGAACACATTTGTAATTGTGTGAGTGAGGGGCAGCAGCAGTATCGCACCGGAGGCAGGAAGCGTCCGGGGGAGTAGATGTTCTTGCGGCCATCAAACGCGTAGTTCAGGCCCCACTTCTCCTGACGAGCCAGCTGCGCCACCAGGGCCTTGCACAGCTTGCCGGGCATGGGGCGCTCCTGAGGGCCTGTTGTCCCAGGCGTGTGTATGTGTGTGTGTGTCTGTGTTTCCACATGCCTGGTACATGAACTGTGATTGAAACATTTGTCATCGCTTTCAGCACATCCAATGGAAAGAATGCACAGGCACCGACGACACGAATAAGCCAGTCAAAGGCAGGACAGGCAAGCCTGAGGGCTACGGCAGGTAGGAGAAGAGTTTGGAGCAGCAACCCTGTTTCTATAAGTCATCATTGACGGTGAAGGTGTTTTAGCTGTCAGGTACAAGGGTTCAGAAGGCATCTGTCGTGCCTGTTGCTGCAGTAAAGGAGTGCAAACACCAACACAAGCGCACGTGCACACACACACACGCACACACACACAAGCATGCTTCCCTTAAGGCCTGGAGTCACCCTTGCGTTCAGAAACCCTGCAACTAGGACCAAAAAACAAAGACAGCCTTCACCACCTCTAAAACAACACACACGAGAGAGACAGACAGGTAACAGTTCCATCCAACCCAACTAGGGTTAGCCATACATAAACACGTATTTACGGTGCATATACGACGTGTGTATACGGTTCTTGCTGACCCTACACTCAACGCATCCCATGTAGCACGCACCACGAGGCTTGTCCACATCCTGCTTGGACACAATGTGCACGTCGTAGTGCACTGCCATGCCGCTGTAGTTCGGGCCCTTGCGCAGGGCAAAGTAGTTGGCGAGCACCTGCGCAAGAGCAAAGCACGTGTGCAAACAGCGTAACATTTGAGTGTGTGTGCGAGCTTGTGTGTCATGAACAAAAATGAAAAGCCGCTGTAGTTGGGGCCCTTGTGTAGGGCAAAGCAGTCGGCGAGCACCTGCGCAAGAGCAAGGCATGTGTGAATAACGCACCGCAAGAGTTTGTATGACAAACAAATGCATGTGCTGGTTTCACAGCTTGGGAGTTGCTGAATAACCTCAAACCTATTTGGGAGGTTGCTCACAGGATCGCCCTCCCAAGTAGATTTGAGGATATTTATGCATGATGTTTGTAGCATGTTTTGCAATGGACGATTGAGATAAAACACGGCCAGCACCTTCCACAGAGCGAAGTATTTTGCCGGCCACCATCTACTTTGCAAGGCCCTCGTGGGCCTTTTATAAGCGCGCCAGTTCTCTCCAGCTGTTAGGGTAGTTTACAGTTCAAGGCAGGGCCGTCTGCATACGGCAACCCCTATTAACAACACCATGCTTGTGCGTCTACACAGCAGGCTCCCACCATGGCCTAGTCGGCTGCGCTTTTTAGCCGGTCTAAACATAGCTCAAAACTTGTGATACACGACTCGTGGCAGCTAAACACACAGCAGGGTCCCACCTTGATGGCCTTGCCAGCAGTTCCGTAGCCAGGGCGCATGGGCATTACTGTCTGGGACTCCACGGGCATGATGCTCTGTGCGGCAAAAGAACAACATGGAAAGGAAGGGCGCGTTACCGAGCGGTGAAGTGCAGGAGCGTTTGTGAGCATCACTGCCTGAAAATTAACGGGCGTAGTGCTCTGCATGTGGAGGGGGGACCTGAACAGGAAGGCAAAATTTACAGGGGCATCTTTCACGGGAGCCTGGGCTTCACAGCCTCAAACTCCATAGGCTTATAGTAGGCTTATAATGCGCCGCACAGAATTTTGCGGTTCAGCACCTTGTGCTTGTAAAATGCCAGACAGTAACATGCAAGGAAGGACTTTCCAGCCGTAAGCGAGGCTCTTGCTAATTATTAACGAGTGTTCCAGGAACGACCAGACCTAGAAAATACCGCTAGCACAAGCATGACTTGAAAATTGACCTAAAAGAGTGCAGCCAACCGCTTTGAGCGCAAACACTCGCCCTGAGCGAAAAGGCTGCCTTCTTCCTGCTACTGCTGGACCAATTGCACCAGAAAGGGTTAGGGTATCAGAGCAGCGCTACTTTTGAGGTGGTGCACGTTTGTCACGACTCATGATTCACAACAATAATCCAACAATCTGCTACAATGCGTTACAACCAGAAAACACTGAGCAATGGAAACCATCGCACAATGCCTTTGCTGCACGGGGTGACTGTTAACGACTGACCAGATGATAAAATAACAGAAATGATTACGAGCCGAAAGGGCAGTGCGTATGCACGGAACAACAAGCAAGCAGACCTCCTTGTTTTGGTGACGCCTTCATTTCAACTTATCAGGCAGCGAAAGGCGCGCGCGCAGCACGCAACACGCAAAACACAACGCGTGCATGACACACACAAAATACACGCGGCCACCTGCTTGGGTCCGGTGATGCTCATGTTGCCCAGAGCGCGGGTCATCTGCTGCATACCCTGTTGAGGGGTGACGTCATGGTAGTCGGAAGGGCCTCCACGACCCCCACCCCCACCACGGCCGCCCCCCTCAAAACGGCCGCCACCCCCGCGGCCACCTGCGGAAACGTGTTGCGTGTGCGTACGTGCGTTTATGTGTGTGTGTATGTGTGATTGTGTACGTGTGTTGTTGTGCAAGTGTTTGCATGCGTGTATACAGGTGTGTGTGTTTGGGTATGTACGTGTTGGTGGCTGGACATACAACATCCCGACAACACATAAGAGAGCCCTATAATCCATTGATCACAACTTTGAGGGCACTATGTTGTTGGTATGCGCACCTCCCTCAAAGCGTCCACCACCGCCACGGCCACCTCCTTCAAAGCGGCCACCACCGCCACGGCCACCGCCCTCATAACCTCCTGCGTGTATCATACGTGTGTGTGTACGTCTTTGTGTGTACGTGTGTGTGTGCGTGTGTGTGTGTGTATGTGTGTGTACGTGCGTGTGTTGCGCCCGTGTGCACTGCTGGACATGAACTTGTATTTCAATTTCAGGCCAATTCCTTTACAAACGAACTCACGACCTTGTGTGGACCTCCATGTGTTGGTCATGTTCCTATACAATCATTCTTCAAAACACTAAGGGGGAAACGAGTTGGCCTGGCCGGCCTAAGAGACCATTCATACCATTCCAAGCCATGGCATGCAAATTGAGTTTATCTAATAGGGGTGGCTCTAAAGGCACGGCTTGCTTTCGTGCGTGCCATTTTGAAGGAACGCTTTAGGGAAGGGACATGCGTGCCTTTCTCCCCTCTTGCCTCCCTCTGTGTCGCACAGCTTGACCCCCCAAATTCTCTGAGCAAATGCTTGGATTAGCAGTGAGCAAAAGAAGCAGGGAAACAGGGGAAGCGGAAATGCACAAGCAGGCGTGTGTGAGAAAGCTTGTTGTTGCACAAGCTCTCACACACACGCCTACTAGCAGCATTGAAGCAGCTACTCCCATGAATAAGAACACCATAGGAATCCCTCCTTCCCCTTGGGAGGAGAAGGAAAGAGGGTGGTGACGTATCGTTGTGCGTGTATTGGGAACCACTGCTGTTGCGTGGAAAACACGAACAGTTAGCCTCTAAACGGCCCGCCAAGTTAAGCCCCTAAAACCGGCCACGTTTTAACAAGAGAAAAAGGGAGGGAGGGGTGCCCCTGGGCGTTCTGGGCGAAGCACTCGGCATTCACCTCTGCCACTGAAGGGCCTGTCTCCTCCGCGGCCTGCGCGCAACAGGAATGAGAATAAGGGTAACGAAGGGAGGGGTGCAGCGTGGGGAACAAGGCAAGGTACGAGGCGGGCAGGTGCCAGTCGAATCCATGACAACTCGGTCCAGTGTTTCCCGGCAGGGGGTGATTCAAGCAGAAAGCACACTCACCTCCTCCACGGCCTCCGTAACCTCCCCTGTCTCCCATTCTGTAGCGATCACAAAAAACAAGGCAAGACCTGAACGACGCGAACGGCCAAGCCTGAATTCAAGGCGCCAACAATTAATTTACTGCATTCTATCAAAAGATTGGGGAACAAAAGATGGATGACACGACTAGGTTTTATTCCAGAATATTTTACGATCATGGATTTGATTATGGGGATCTGAATTGGAGGGAGGTCAAGCAAAGGCTAGCAAGTTTGCGAGAGTTCACACCGTAGACCATGTATTTCTCTTGCTGTTGGGCCTCCTTTCTACATGATTCAGGCCTTACTCGCTTAAGCCTTGCACAACCGACCACTACGTAGTGGTATACTTACACCGATGCTTGGCAGATCTGCTGCTTCATCAAATAAAGATATCATGTTAGCGCACATTTCAGATGGCTGGGCAAAGCAAGGGGGGCACGCGTGATAAGCCTGATTGTAATGCATCTAAACATTGATGACGAAGAGCAGGATGCCAACGTTGGCAAATTGTTCATCACCAACGTTCTGGTGTCATATCAGTCTTGTTTGAGACAAGTTACTTTGAGATCTTGCTGGTCGCAATCGCTGACAGCTTCTAAAAAACAAGTAGAGATTAGTGACCAAGGTCTTCAGGTGGGGCGTGTGGCTACTGTGTTAATGCTGAAATCTTGTCAAATTGAAGGCCTATATCTTGTGAACTTCGGGGTGCTGAATGTTTTCCGTTTTTGCATCGCCACCACATCCAGGGAGATTTCCTCCAATCCATAGCCAAAGCAATCCATCAGTCACCATCACCCATTCACTTACTCCTACAAAGTCAAATCCCACGCAGGTATTATGGCAATGAAGTTGCTGACGCTCTGGCAAGAAATTCTATCACAACCTACTCAATTACAACCTACTGCTGACGTTGCGGATGCCTCCATCAAAACAGCTGGCTCTGAGGGAAATCCCTTCTACAGCATCTACTGGCTTGCAAAGTAATATGAAGAACGTGAAATTATACAAAAACACTCAAACGCGGCCCAGACACCTACCTCAGGCTTTGGCATTTAATCCAATTACAGTGACGCCTGGCAAGCACACATGCACCCCCTCCACAAACTAGGGAATGCCAATACCGTAGCAAGCTAACATAAATATTACCAGACCCTCATCACAAATGGCACCGCCAATGGAGCCAGGCAGCAACGCTTACCTAACAGCATCCTGTGTCCCTGTTAAAACCAAGTGCATCATTATGAAATACACAACAGGAACCCTGTACAACCAAAATCATGTGGTATGATTTAAGCGCTCGATTAGCCTACCTTGCCCCCTCTGCCCTCAGCTAGACAGTGCCCTGCATATCCTTTCTGATTGCCTAATATAACAAGCGTGGAGAAAGACAAGTGAGGGCGCCGAGTGGTGCAAAGTAGTAACTCATAGATTGTTACACCAAAAAACTCAAATAGAAATTTGATCCTGAGCGACATGATTTAGCATGTAGCATGAACTTTTAAGCCATCAGCGGAACATGCTCCCAAGGATCCTGCTTTGTCTCCATGGATATAGGCAGCAGCAAACGGTGAACTATGCAAATTTATTATCATATTCCTGGTACAGATGATGGTTGAGAGTGGCTCTTACCCACCCGCTTCTTAGACAAAAACAGGTTTACCTCCCAGCCGTCCGGATGCTGTACTGGTTGCTCCCATCTCTGCAAAAACAAAAAAGGAGGGAGGAGATCCAGTGATTTAAGTCCTAGATGGTAGAAGCACATTTCATAGGTTGCACATTCAATATCTGTGAGCAGCAGCTTGAGTTGTGGGAGTTATGGGAGTTATCGGAGTGCATTTACATACGCTGCCTAGCCTGCCTAGCTGTCACACATTTTGACTGGTGGCTTACTCTGTAAGTATAAGTCCAGATGACACACACAGATGATGATCCCCCATCTTCGATTTAGTGTGGTCGGCTGGTCCTGACAGATGCTTGATGTTTGTTTTACTGGTTTTATTCACATCAATTCTGACTGGCCGAGACGTACAAAACAAAATGTGTACATTTTACTTTTTTACTTTGATATTGCAAGCGTGCAACCTGCCTTTGACATGCCTGCTTCTAAGCTTTCCTATGCTGATTTCAGGTTACAGCAGCCCTTGTTAAGCTGCGAGATTTTTTCTCTTTCCAACGGTTTTGGTTTTATTCACATCTGTTATACTGGCCGAGACGTACATAACAAATTGTGTACATTTTACTTTTTCACCTTGATATACATAATTCCTGCTTTTGGTTCATTGTTGCCGCTCGAAACTAAAAATAGAAATAAAAAAATAGCACTGATAGTGTAGCGGCGAGAGGCAGCATAATAAAGAAATAAATAAAAAAGATTCTTTGTTCGTCCAAGAGTTCCAAGATAATCGAATCACTTAAATTTCTCGATTTTGGGCCAGTGGTTACTTCTTTTCATTGCTCTGCTGCACCCTGCCACAGAAAGATGATTGATGTGCGCTTCATACTCCTCGCCGCGCGCCCACGAATCACGTGCCACGATGAGGTGCAATCAGACTCCGCTTGGTCAGCGACCAAGGAGATCATGGACAGACTTCAGCACGCGTTTGTCCGCGTGCTGAAGAGGAAGAAACGGGTCATTGTGGGCAACCAGTGAGTGTGTCTCTTTGCTCACAAACACTGCACACATACAGACTGGTGGATGAGCGCGCACACACAGAACACGGTATGAGACATAGGCAACAAGATCCTTACATTTTGATGAATACCCACCAGAGCTGAGGTTGTTAAAGGCACTTCCTACGTTGTATTTGCTCCCAGCTGCCACCATGCAGTTATCCACTTGATCTTGGAAATCGATGGGCCCTGTGAAAACGTGATGAGAAGAAGGAGAATGGGGGTTATGGGATATGCGCGCACAAGTGCGGACTGACAGGGCTATGTATTTATATATTTTCCCTTCTATACTGGGTGTGTTAATCTTGCAGTCAAGCAGATAAAGA
>Ga0307947_1001747_pt1 | contig 17318 bp, 19 predicted proteins | sample OrgLakmetagen232_FD_201840 | JGI IMG/M metagenome (GOLD analysis project Ga0307947, IMG submission 201840) | Saline water microbial communities from Organic Lake, Antarctica - #232 | ecosystem: Environmental > Aquatic > Non-marine Saline and Alkaline > Saline | place: Antarctica: Organic Lake...
AGGGGAGGAGAGAGAGGGGGGGGGAGAGAGGGGGAGAGAGAGGGAGAAAGAGGGGGAGGGATAGAGAAGGAGATAGGGAGAGAAGAGAGAGAGATGATTATATATATATCAAGACTTTGCGCTCAAACATGTAAGTGGCCACTTTCTTATCTACATGGCTCAGTACATGTACCTCCTGATGACATGCGTGAGTGTTCAGAAAATCCAAGGGCGTGTCAAAGAAGGACTCTACCTGACAAGGATGAAACAGCACCAAAATGTGAAAATGTAGAAATGAGGACCACCCATTAGCACGCAGGGGGAAATGGACAGGAAGGGACCCAAGGATGAGACAGTTCAAACAATGGAGCACAACAGACCGCAAGGAAAGACAGGTCACACACACTCTCACTTACACTTACACACACACACACATGCACACACACACAAACACACACACACCTGGACCAGCATGATCATGGTGACGGGCAGCACCAGCACTTGCCACAGGGCGACCAGCAGGGATGGAATCCATCCAGTGATGAGCTTGCTCAAGTACCGTGTGAAGAAGTGGTGGTCAGCACAATACCAATCCCTGCGAGGAAGAAGAAGAAGAAGACAGGGCACGAGATTCAAGGAGGAGCACTCATTGCTGCACACTGGGAAGCAGAGAAGGAAGCAGAGGAAATGCACTGTGCTCTGCAACAGGGTAGAAGGAAATGCACTGTGCTCTGCAACAGAGTAGAAGGAAATGCACTGTGCTCTGCAACAGAGTAGAAGGAAATGCACTGTGCTCTGCAACAGAGTAGAAGGAAATGCACTGTGCTCTGCAACAGACTAGAAGGAAATGCACTGTACTCTTCAACAGGGTAGAAGAAAATGCACCGTGCTCTGCAACAGAGTAGAAGGAAATGCACTGTGCTCTGAAACAGAGTAGAAGGCAAGCCGAGGCAGTTGGAGCTACGCCAATTCTGCAGAACAGGTGAGACAAAGTACGTGGTCAAGGAGCAAAGGACGTAGGTGAAATAGCAAAGGAGCAAAGGACGTAGATGACACAGCAAAGAAGCCAAGGACGTAGGCGAGTCCCAGAGCCAATCAAGGCAGCACAGAGAGTGAGTGGGACGAGATGCATGGATGTGCGAGCAGGCAAGGGGCGGTGTGCTTACACGCAAAGTGTGTCAGTGTGCTTACACGCAAAGTGCGTCAGTGTGCTAACACGCTAAGTGTGTCAGTGTGCTTACACGCAAAGTGTGTCAGTGTGCTTACACGCAAAGTGTGTCAGTGTGCTTACACGCAAAATGCGTCAGTGTGCTTGCACGCAAAGTGTGCCAGTGTGCTTGCACGCAAAGTGTGTCAGTGTGCTTACACGCAAAATGCGTCAGTGTGCTACACGCAAAGTGTGTCAGTGTGCTTACACGCAAAATGCGTCAGTGTGCTTACACACAAAGTGTGTCAGTGTGCTACACGCAAAGTGCGTCAGTGTGCTTACACACAAAGTGTGTCAGTGTGCTACACGCAAAGTGTGTCAGTGTGCTTACACGCAAAGTGTGTCAGCGCGGTGTGTTGGGAGCTTGTCGGGTGCGTGTTTGCTTGAAGGCATATTAGTGTGCACGTACCATTGCAGTGCCTGGGTCACATCGCTGCTCAGGTTGACTTCATCTGGTCCACACTCCACATTGCTGATGATGATAGAGCCGTCCTCCCTCTGGCATCGACGCACAGGGCTGCAGGGAGTGCACACACACACACATGTAAGTGCACGCACGTCTAAAATTGCACACCACCCTACTGACAACCAAGCTCCCTCTGGCACTGATGCACATGGCTGCAAGAGTGCACATACACACACGCACACGCACATATTAACGTGCTGTATGACAAAATAGAAGGATGCCGCTCACTGGACATGTTACATAGGGTTGGCTAGAGCCAACGTATGCACGGTGTAAATTAAGGATTGGCCAGGACCGTATATATATACGGTGTAAATAAGGTATTTGTTGCAGGGATTTCATCAAATATACGGTCAATTATGTGCACACATACGTTAATGGCCAGCCCTAGACACGTGGCCACAAGAGCTGACGTCCAAAGCTCATCTTTGTGGTGACGCATTTGTGTGATATCTTCTATATCAAGAGCTGACGTCCAAAGCTCATCTTTGTGGTGATGCATTTGTGTGATGTCTTCTATATTAAGTGCCTACTGTGCAACATGAATATCATGTGATCGTGTGATGGCTTCTACAAAGTGCCTAGTCTGCCCATTCTCCCACTGGCACCAACGGACGAGGCTGCAGAAGACAGGACTGCGGTAAACACGCATGCACGCCCCCACACTCTCTGCTCAGTGGAAGTGCTGATAACTTGATTGACAAAGGCACGCAGTAAAAGGACAAAATCCAGACATGCGCACCATGCATGACTGCAACGCATGACTGGAGGTTCCCCTGCTAAACGACCCAACATACACCAATTACATATATAATTTTGGCCAACCCTATTCACGTGCCTCAAACAAACTACCGCATACTTATATCACGTACATACACAGTTTTGGCCGACCCTAGTCGCATGCCATCAGTGTGAGGGGAGGCTCAGGCCAGGCTATGTGGCCAGCCTCTCCTGGTGCGCGCGTGCGCACAAAGAAGCACACTTACACACAACATACAACACTCTCAACTCACAAATCAAGATGCAGTTCATCAACCTGAGACTGTGAACAAAGCAGCTGGCCTGCTTCACAGACCTGGCCTGTTTTCAGCATACTCCTTGGACACGCGTTTGGATCACTCTGCGTACGCAGGGAGTATGCTGATGATGCATTTCAGTCACTCTGCGTTTTGATCACACCCTGCGTACGTGCTGCAAGACAGTTCTATACTGTTTGCATCATGGGATGGCGGAGGATTATTGACAAGTGTTAACAATGGACTCAGCAGGCTTCTCGCCACCGGGAGTGCTCCAACCCACAAATCAGCAACCCAGGTAAGCTGGTGCCTGTCCCCTCACACAGGGCTTGCAAGACACACCTAGGGTTGGCCAGAACCATGGTTATACGGTGTATATATGGTACTTTTGGCAGGGAAATCACCCATTGTGCGGTCATATACGGTGTGTATGTATATGCACGGCTCTGGCCAACCCTACAGAGACTTAGACCCTACCGTGGATGACTGAAACAAGATACCACCGATGACCAAAACAAGGTACACACACAGATACACACACATCAAGGGGCAGCACTGTGTCCATAAACAAAACAGCCTTGACCACTCTCTCTATACATCTGATCGACTCCGGCGCAGGCTTAAGCTGCTCCTTCACTCACGCCTCATTTCTACTCACCAGAACCTGCAAGCACGCAAAGCATAGCAACCACATGTGTGTGTGTGCACGTGTGTGTATGTCTGTGTGTGTGTGTGCGTGTGTGTGTGTGCGCGCGTTCGTGTGTGTGTGTGTGCATGTGTGTGCGTGTGTGTGCGTGTGTGTGAGTATGTCAGTCACCAATGATGCAAACATCTGTACACCAGGGCTGACGGATTGAAACATGCAAATCGCGTAAAAGAGGTGCACGCAGTGATGACACCCCAAGCATGGGTCAAGGGAAGTAATCTTCTTGCTGTTGTTAGACAGTGTTTTTCTACTTTGTACGAATAAGTAAATGAAGATATCCCTGCTTATACTTCCATACGTACACATTGTATGGTTAGTGCTGTTTTTGTCTGCTGTTTGGTGCAGGGCTGAAGCATGCACCTGTTTAACTATATGTACAATAATGCGTGCGTGGTGACGAGCCGGTATCTAAGCTTCACACGCCCGCACAAACTCAAAGCAAATCAAAACCATATGTAAGCATGCACACACACACGCCCCACTTGTGCACGCAAAAACATGAAAAAGACTCACAGGAAGTCCAACTGCGTGAGTGCTCCGGAAAATAGACCAATGGGGATTGAGATGAGGAGCAGCAGCAGGGGCTGGACAATGAACATGCGCAGGTTACGCTGCTTGTACGAAAAGTTGAGGGCTTGCCAGTTGACCTCTTCTGGGCCTGGAGCAGGGCGCACCTGCATCAAAGGTGTAAGTGCGTGTGTGTGGGTGTGGGTGTGGGTGTGTGTTCGCATGTGTATATGCACGTGTGCGCGGATGTGTGTGTGTATGTTTGTGTATGTGTGTGCATGTGTATATGCATGTGTGTGCGCGCATGTGTGTATGCACGAGTGCGCGTGCGTGTGTATGTGTGTGTGTGCACGCATGTGTATATGCGTGTGTGTGTGCGCATGTGTGTATGCGCGAGTGCGCACGTGTATGTGTGTGTGCGCATGTGTGTATGCACAAGTGCACGTGCGTGTGTGTGTGACATATGTACTTTGCGTGATTTAGTCAATCTGTTCGTAAGAACGTACGTTCGTATAACCCGCGTGAGATTGTTCATACTTTACTTTTGCTACCTGTTCATTTATCATTCAAGTGATACTCGTCTAAACACTCCCCTGCTCTAAGGATTAGCTGGATGCTTTCACTCAAGCTGCGGGATAAACGCTGGCATATTAGGCAGAATGATTCTCTAAGGATTTCATTCGATCTTTTGCTCAAGCTGCAGGCTTCAACGCTGGCATGCCAGGCAGAACAATACTTGCAGGGTTTCATACAGTATTTCACTTAAGCTATAGGCTTCAACGTTTCATTCAGTGCTGCGCCACTACGGTGTACGGTACGGTGTACGGTACGGTGTACGGTTGTACGATACGGTACGTAAATACGGCGTACAGCCGTATTTATACGGTTTTAGACCGTATATACGGTAAAATACGGTACGGCGTACGGTACGGTCCAAACTTTGAAAGCCTCAGTCAAGAATTAAAATTGAGCTTTGTTTCAGCTCTGCAAATGGCTAAGTAAGCCCACACTGCATCGAAGGCTTTAAAAAGGACCAAAAAGGTCCATAAGCATATAATTAACCTCCATCGCTGCTGCCGCTGTTGTTGCTGCTGCTGCTTTGGGGGTCGGGCAGGCTGGCCTCCCCCAAAGCCTGCCTTTGCCTCTTTTGTGTTGGGCCTCTATTCATCTTTGTTTCATTCCTTAATTATAAGTATAATATAATGATAGTTGTTGGGACGGAAATTTCGAGTGGCAGGCGGGCACGCGCCTCAAAACGGTTGGCCATGCAAGCTTGTACGGTCGACTGGTTTCCCGTACCGTACCGGAACCGTACCGTATTTTCATTTTGACCGTATTATACGGTTTTGGACTGTAGCGTACCGTAACCGTACCGTATATACGGTCTGAAAATGGAGATACGGCGTATAAGCACAGCACTGATTTCATTCGATGCAGGAAAGTGTGATAAGAAGAACAGGATGCGTTGGCGGCCAAGATGTTGCACCATTCCCCGAACTCATGGTTGTCCTCTGCCTGTATGACCGTCTGTGTTGTCCTCTGCCTGTATGGCCGTCTGTGCTGTCATGGTTGTCCTCTGCCGGTATGACCGTCACCGTGAACTCACCGTGAACTCATGGTTGTCCTCTGCCTGTATGACCGCCTGCGCTGCAGTGGCTGCTGCTTGCTGCGTCTTGAACAGCACAAACCTGCACGAGTTGGACGCGTGTAAAACGCTCTGTTGTCCACAAACGAAGGCAATCACTTGTGACCGTAATGCATCAGGGTTCAACCGTTCTACAGATGAAATGGGCTTTCTATTTGTAGAGTCCCCCTTGCTCAAACCCCTCCCGCGGCAACTTGGCATTTCATTCAATTTCTGAAGGGGAGATTAGCGGGCTGAAGCACATTGAATATGTTTTACTCTAATGCACAGCAAGTACAGCTCAAGCTCGGAGAGTGCGCATCCCTCTTAGAATATGCATCGCCCCGCATCCCTCGTAGCATCCCTCTTAGCATATGCACATCCCTCGTAGCATATGCACATCCCTTGTGAATATGCACCGCCCCGCATCCCTTGTAGCATCCCTTGTAGCATATGCACATCCCCCTAAGAATATGCACCGCCCCGCATCCCTCGTAGCATCCCTCGTAGCATATGCACCGCATCCCTCTTAGAATATGCACCGCCCCGCATCCCTCGTAGCATATGCACCGCATCCCTCGTAGCATATGCACCATGGAAAGAGGTTGGCTGCTGCGTCCAACAACCCACTTCAACCATTCCATATACCACTCATACCAGGAAGGGGTGTGCCCTTCTGCCACGGTGGCTCTACGTGCCTCCTTCACTTCAGCCTCCAGCTCGTGCACCTTGCCAGGAATGTGTGTGTGCGTGTGTGTGCGCGTAATTTGTGTTCAAGTACGCTTGGTGGGCTGCCCAACAGCTCTCAAACAAACATTTGGACAAATGGCCCAACAGGATCTTCAGGCCTCAACTTTTAGCTGATGATTAGCCTTCTAGGTTTGAACACACCCCTGACCCCTGATAATTCCTTTTCTGCACATAAATGTAAAATAATACTATGCACACAAGCACGTGCACATACACACACGCACACAAACACGCACACACATACAAATACAGACACGCGCACATGCACATGCATAAACACACGCTCACCCTTTGCATGTGGTATGCCAATGAGTCTACTTTTGACCCAAACAATCCACAGCAACCTGTTCGGTGGCGAGGACGCTTGCTCCTGCGCTTGAGCTTGGTATACGCCTGCACAAAAAACGCGGCAAACTGTTTTACATTCATAGACCATCGTCATTCCTGTTAGGTTAACTGAATTTGTGGATGTGGTGCTATGCTTTTGGCCAAGGTGCGGTGAGCTTAGGTCAAGGGCTTCAAAAGGACAGGCAGGCGCTTGCAAGCGCAGGAAACTGTCATGACATGAACGTCAGTCATGACCTGGAACCCATGACGGTCATGACTGTCATGACTGTCAAGGCTGTCATGACATGAAATTCCGCCTGCAACCAGCTGCAACTATCAAGTACGTTTCAATATAAAAACGATAAATTTGTCCTTGCCTCCAGCTCCTCCCCCTTTCCTGCTGCTTCCTTCCTTTCCCTTATTTTCACCTGTCTCTCTCTCTCTCTCTCTCTCTCTCTCTCTCTCTCTCTCTCTAACTTGTCCTCCACCCCTGTTCTACTCCTTGAAACAAAGACCACACTCCCGCGTGGAAAGATAAAGAAAAAACACAGGCAGTGAGATTTGCTCCCCATGTTGATCAACGGCACGCTTTTGCACGTCAGGCTGATTAATGCTGGAGACAACACAAACATGAATCAACGACAAGGCACACCTACCTTGGAGTACATGACATGGTGGTAGTCCATGAACCTACTTCCATGAATTAACGACCATTAATCAACTTCCATGAATCCACGACAAGGCACACCTACCTTGGAGTACATGGCATGGTGGTAGTCCAGGCGCAGGAGCAGCTGGTCGACTTTGTTGTGGTTAAACACAGGCAGCGCGCGGTCAAAGTCTTCCGGGAACAGCTGCGGTGGTGTGGATGTGAGTGTGGGGGTCTTGCACCGGGTACGACGCAGGCGTAAGCTATGCACTGAATTTCAACATTACAACATATGTGCGCGGGTCTTGCAAAAATGATAACACGTGCGTGGGTCTTGCCATAGGTCAGAACACACACATAAGCTGCAATGAATTACAACAGATGTGCGTGTGTCCTGTGATTTATTACAGCACGTGCATGTGCCTTAAAATTCATTACAACAAGTGCTGGGTCTTGTAATTCATGACAACACATGCATGGGTCTTGCAACGAGTTAAATCAAGTGAGTGGGTCTTATGAACATCACAACGCGCGCGAGGAGCTCACAGTGAGTTGCAGCACGTGTGGATGTTCCCCTTTCTTTGGGAGCCTGTGCCGGAGTCATAAAGGTCCACAAACAGTTGTTTGCTGTCATCGTATAAGTAAGGTTTGGCAGAACCGTATAAGTATATATACGCCGTAAATATACGTACTATAAATATATACGGATGTACAAATAATCATTCTCTGTATCCGTATCCGTATGACCGTATGTGAATTTTAGCCGGCATACATATACGCCGTATAATACATATATATATATATATATATATATGGTCTGAATGAGTGGTCAAAAGCGACATTCCACTGGCCTTTGAGACCACAAAAATCCAAAGCCCTTGTATCCGGGCAACTTTTAAAAGTTGTTTTTGTGCTATTTAACAGCCGTGTCCCTCGTGGTACCCCCACATGGTTCAACAGCAGCCAGTGGTCGAAATCGACAGCAATGGGTTCAGAAGCAGCAGCACCAGGAGCACCAGAGTTTGAGTATGAGCAGGGCATGCAAGCCAACCTCACTGAAGGTTTTCAGGGCGGAGATGATGCAGGAATAGAAGCAGCACACACACTCTTCACTTACGCATACGTGCATGCACCCACCCCCGCATGCACGCACATGTGCATGCACGCACCCCTGCACATGCGCACATACATGCACGCAAACACACATGTGCGTGCACGCACACGCATACATACACGCATGCATGTAACAACCTCAGCACGCACGCAAATGCATACGCACATGCACGCACCCACGCATGCATACGACCATAAGCAAGCACGCACGAAACACATAAGCATGCACACACACATGCACGCACACGCACATGTACACGCGAGCATGCACAAATCCCAGCACGCATGCAAATACACACGCACACACTACAAACATGCATGCATGCACCTTTTTTTGCGCGCGCACACACACACTCACACACACACACACGCACACACACATGCACGCACGCACGCACGCACGCATGCACGCACGTGCATACACCAACGGGGTAATTTGATGGGGTGGGGGAAGAAGAGAAGTCTCGTGACCGTGTTGCCTGTTTTTGCCTCTTTAGGCAAGCATAGCTCCCTGACCATTTATTTTTGGGTAATATAAATGGGGACAAGATCACAGCTCTTCAAAAGCTACAAATTATTAGTGAAAAGGCCGATTTTCCCCATATAAGTTTATACACGGTTTATACGAATTATACGTATTATATACGGTTTATACCACAGGGTTCATACGGCGTATATATACGTTACACAGAAACCTAAATATATATACGGTCCTGGCCAACCCTAGATATAAGCATCGAGCAATGGGTGCCCAAGTTTGCACTGACAGCTGCGAGTGAAGCAGCGTGATGTGGCAAGTGATGTGGCAAGAGATGCAGCGTGCAAGTGATATAGTAGCAAGCGATGTGGCAAGAGATGTAGCGTGCAAGTGATGTAGTAGCAAGTGATGCGGCAAGAGATGCAGCGTGCAAGTGATGTAGTGGCAAGTGATGTGGCAAGAGATGCAGCGTGCAAGTGATGTGGTAGCAAGCGATGTGGCAAGAGATGCAGCGTGCAAGTGATGTAGTAGCAAGCGATGCGGCAAGAGATGCAGCGTGCAAGTAATGTAGTGGCAAGTGATGTGGCAAGTGATGCAGCGTGCAAGTGATGTAGTAGCAAGCGATGTGGCAAGAGATGCAGCGTGCAAGTGATGTTGTAGCAAGCGATGTGGCAAGAGATGCAGCGTGGAGGGTGTATGAGTACGTGGAGGGAGCTTGCTGATGCCGGACGCCCTTTGGGTCGTTCCATCTCCCTTTTTCTCGGCGAGTTTCTTTTTAGTTTCTCTTCAAGAGACAGTTGCTGCTATGCATCACAGCAGCTGCAACGACATCTGCAACCTGCCATCGGGGCAACTTGCGTGCCACACAGACAACCAGACGGCAGGCAGGTCAAAAGTGAAAATTCGAACGAAAGTGCGTGCAAAAAGAAAAACGGTTCAAACCGGGTGCTCACAAAGGTAGCAAAGAGAAGGGGTGCTCACAAAGGTAGCAAAAAGAAAAACAGTTCAAACTGGGTGCTCACAAAGGTAGCAGCCCCACCCCCGACAAGCAACTACGAGTCCACCCAACAAAATGTACAGCATACTATCTAGCAGATGGTGTATGTGTTCAAACAGCAGGTCAAGCTTGTTCTAACACCCACACCCAAGCTGTCAGTGTGCACGCATAAATAGGGTTGGCCGGAACCATACATATACGGTGTATGTACGGTATGTATGGCAGGGAAATCACCAAATATACAGTCATATACGGTGCATATATACGGTTCTGGCCAACTCTACGCAGAAGCAAAGCATCTCACCCCTGCAAACGTGGCCGTGACTATGCTGTACTCCTTGTTCAGCAGCAGCAACCGCACACGCCCATCAAACACAGCGGCCCGCAGGAAGTCCCAGCGCTCGCACGCCTTCTCCACCGCAAACTTCTTCTCCCAGTTTAGGTGGGACCCAGCGCCTTCAGAGCTCGCTTCACCTCCCGCCTTAACTTCCAGTGCATCCTGCTTGTGGGATGCTGCGCGCTCTGCTTCTCCCCCTGCCTTCGATGAAGCTGCTGCTGCTGCTGCTGCTGCTGCTGGCGTAGCTATTGCTGTTTGCTGCTGGGATGCGGAGGTGGAGGAGAAGGGACCTGCCTCCGGCTGTGCTGTGCTGTGCGTTCCTCGGCCCTCACCTTTGGGATCTTCCTGTGTTGTGTTGTGTACATGAGCGTGATTTTGCATGTTGCTGCGTTATTCTCATGCACAGTTTTGGCTTGTACAAACAAAACAGATGGCTGCTGTCCATTGCACTTGACCTACACAGCATGCAGCAGGAGTCAGGGCGGGAGAGGATGCATATCATCTAACAAGTGTCTGTTGCTATTGCTATTCACGGGTCTCTAGAGATGGCTGTAGTTCATACTTATCAGATCATTTTGAAAGCCCTTGAGACTTCTCAAACCTTGAACTATGTTAGCCGAATAAATACCAGAACTCTAGCTCAGTATAGAACTACCAATGGAGAACACTCTTTGTCACTAAAGCAAATCCCACCCCATCAGTGCATTGTTTGTCATTATGGTCAGGTCCTTACGTTAATTATTTTGGTATGGCCAGGCCCTATATCAACAGTATAGTCAGGCCCTATATCAACAGTATAGTCACGGCACCCAAGTTTGATGCACCACAGCAACGCTTCTCCCTCTTACGGGTGAAGCTCCAGGTGCTGTCGCCACCAAGAAGGCGCAGACGCCTTGCCTTGTAAGCTACTTTCCTTCATGTTTAAGTTCAAATCATCTCACCTGGTACATTGCATTAGCAAAGCATCTGACCGGCTGCCGATTCAGGGTCTGACCCTGCTGCTGCTGCTGCTGCCACAGATCCCTCACTTGCGCAGGGACAGCCAATGGATCGGCCAACATATTCTCTCCCCCCTCTCCTGCAACTCCATCTACCAAACCAGCCATGGATCCCCACTGCTCTGTATTCCTCCTGCCTCCATCACGACTCTCTGTCACTGGCCCGGCGGACGTTTTGCCACTTATGTGTTCTGCCTTGACAGGAGCCACGCCGTGCTCCACGTCCTATTTACATGTGTGTGTGTGTGTGTTGTGTGTGTGCGTTGGTATGTGTGTATGTGTGTTGGTGTTTGTGCGTGCGTATGAGTGTGTGGGTAAGTGTGTTGCTGTACCTTTACACGCTCGCTATTCAAACAGAGGCTGCCCCTGGCAAAGGTGACAACACAGATTAAATAATTGGATGGGGGTGAGTGTACATGTCTTTACGCGTGAAAGACGTGACTATTAAATCATAAAGAATTGGATGGGGGTGGTTGCACATGTATTCACGCGTGAATGACGTGACTTTATTAAATCATATTACAACACCACACCAGGTCTTGTAACCATTGCAACCAAAACCCATCAGGCAGCTGACCGTTTGTATTTCAGGCCAGTGAGATATGGGCCTTGGTATACACGCACATGTACATTCAATATTCATGCAGCAAATCCCAAGCTCCGTACAAGCGCCCTACTATAAAAACGTTACGAGGGAACTGGCCGACGCCGTTTGTATTGCCTCTGTCACCTTGCCTCGTCACCTTGCCTCGTCACCTTGCCTCGTGCCGGCGTCGCACAGCCTTAGATCAAAACAGGACAAAAGGCAACTCACCCCTTTTTGTTGCATTGTGTATGGGTTGTGCAGTAAGCCTGAGGTAGCATCCTGGGGGTCCCCCTCCTGTGGAGTCGCCCCTCTCGTCAGCACTTTGCTGGCATGCTTTGAAAAAGGCTCGTCGTACAGGGTGCGAGACGCAATGGCGTAGTTGCTCATCACCTGGAAATTGAGTACGCATGCAAGCATGTGTGCAAGCATGCAGGTTATTTAAAGCGAGGGTGGTACGCTCTGACTGCGAGTCTTGGTGAACGAGATGAGATTGGCTTGTTTAAATTGGTAAGACAATGCTGTTGGTGAACGAGGTTTAGCGTGCCTTAATGGTAAGACATTGCTATATGCTCACACTTCACATTTTGGTGAACGAGGGTTTGAACAGAGAGGGTGTGAGGAGCATCATGATGTAGGGGCTGCAGGCACAATGTCAGCAAAGGGGTAGACGACCAGGCCTCAGCTTAAAGGAGTATACAAGGATGTGCACCTGAAGCAGTTGCCCTTATTTCAGACACAGAAAGCAAAGGGACATACACAACCCACTCAACCATTTGCGGAGCCCTCGAGGCAGTGCATACAATAGCAGCCTCGCCCTCCCATTTCCCATCCAATTAGAGAAGATTAAATGGTAAGTCGCCCACCCAGTTGCAAAGCCATCGAGGCACTGCATACAACAGCAGCCTTGCCCCCGTTTCCCTTCCAATCAGAGAAAGAAAAAAGACAACTCACTCACCCACGTGCAAGCCATCGAGGCAGTGCTTGCAACAGCAGCCTGGCCTCCTATTTCCCATAAACTAAAGAGAAAAAAAAGGACAACTCACTCACCCACGTGCGGAGCCATTGTGGCAGCGCCCATGAAAGCAGGCCCTGGCCTTCCTCATAAAAGTCGTTTCGCCAGAGGGGCTCGTTTGTCCACAGGGATTGGTTTACGTCAGTCACCAGTACTGGTGGCAGGCAAAAACAATAGCAAGTGTTAGGTTAACATTAGCACAGAGGCAGGTGTGTGAGTTTACATGAAAACGAAGGCAAGCGTCAGGGTTTGCGTCAGTCATCAGCACTGGGGGCGGGAAGAATATAGGCAAATATTTCGGGTGGCTAGAACCATATATATACACCGTATATGACCGTATATTTGGTAAATTCCCTGCCAACAATATCATATATACACCTTATATATATGGTTCTGGCCAACCCTACAAATAGTACGGATGGCTAGAACCAGAAGTGTGTGGCGCATTCAAGATGTGGCTGGTAGGGGTAACTTCCAAATACACAAAACGTGCGCAAGAATCAGGCTGTTCTTACAAATTAGGTGTGTGGGCTCATGCGGTGCATACACATATTACCTTGCTGTAGACTCTCGCGCGCACAATATGCACCCATACAAGACCCACAGACCGTATAAACACACACACGTACGGGGAGGCATGGAAGCAGGCCAGTTAGGTATACACAGGGTTGGCCAGAACCATAAATATAAACGGTGTGTATACGGTATTTTTGGCAGGGAAATCACCAAACCTACAGTCATATACGGTGTATATATATACGGTTCTGGCCAGCCCTAGATAGACATACACAGTCAGATACACAGCATCTTGCTGAAGGCTTCCGTGGATCCCAAGGCACATATGACCCACAGAGGACCACATGCACACGTACAAGGAGGCAAGGAGGTCGGCAGTTAGACACACAAGCAGAGGTAGGAATGGGGAGGGGCGCCTTCTCTCGCTCTCTTTTGAACACACTCGACCCGCTTGAAACCACATGAATGGCAAATGAAGCTTCTCAGCCTTCCACATACATCTGTAGGCTTCCAAGGACGCTTAACCTTACTTTGCATCCTGGATTCTTATCAGTTTTTAACGATACCATTTCCTATACACCTGAGCAGGACACAGACATATGCACCAAGGCACATAGACACACACACACCTGCATACATCTGTGCGTTGACAGATACCACAAATCCGTGCCGATCAAAAGTGTTAACTGTCTTCAGGTGGCGGACCGACGGTCGTGCAAGCACCTGCGCACGTGCATATGTACGTACAAATTGTACACTAACAAAATAAAGCAGTTACGTGGCTTGTAAATGCATGGATATGGTGTACAAGCATGTCTACCTGCTTGTGTGAGTATGCACTTGCATACATCTGAGGGTATGACACACACACACACACACATGTTTCGAAGTTACATCTGCATCCCACTATTGACTGCTGGGTGCTCGAATGGATGTGCAATATGAGGGGCAAAATGAGGCCTAGGACGAATCTCCCAGCACTCAGTGATGAGAGATGTTTGGACAGTTTTAGGGTACTTCAGAACAATACAGCATTGTAGAAATAGAGATGTGAGCTGCGTGTACAAAGGAGTCACACCACACAGTCTACAAATCTAGCAGCACACATCCTGCGCCTTGAATGCCATACAAGTAGATGTCCAGTCGATACATAGGTCCATATTTGTTCTCACCAGGCACACCGGCTAAACCCTTTGTGCTGCATGTATCGTCAAGGTCAGAACTAAAACTTTCTATGAACCCTATGTGCAGTGCTACTCTTCGTATACACACACACACACGCACACACATACTTGAGGCTGGCCAGAGCCGTATATATACACCGTATATGGCCGTACTTTTCGTGATGCCCTGCCAAAAATACCATGTATGCACCGTATATACATGGTTCTCGCCAACCCTACACACACTACATAGGAAGGAGCCTCACCAATTTGTTCCAGGCGCTGTCCTTGACGTCCCGATGTTGTTTGAGGCCGACGTGACTCACAGGCTTTGTGTTGGTGGCTGACAGGTGGCTGTCAGGGGGAGCGGGGGATGGTGCAGGTGGACTGGTCGTGGCATTTCCTGTGTACGTGTGTGCGAGCGTGTGAGCTTGTGTGTGTGTGTGTGTGTGTGCGTGCGTGTGAGCATGTGAGTTTGAGTGTGTGAGCGTGTGAGTGTGTGAGTGTGTGCGTGTGAACTTGTGCGTGTGTGAGCTTGTGTGTGTGAGCGTGAGTGTATGAGTGTGTGAGCTTGTGTTGGTGAGCGTGCGAGTGTGTAAGCTTGTGTGTGAGCGTGTGAGTGTGTGCATACGTATGCATTGATGTGCTTGTGTGTCCGCATAAGTAGCGACAGACACAAACTACGTATCAAAGTGTTTGCCATACATCCCTCGCGTCATTTCAACAAACCCAATTAAAGAATGCGGGACTGCACGTATGTGCATGCTACTTGTGCTCAGACCAACCATACGCAGCTGGGTGGCACACGTTTGAGAAAGTGCAGGTGTGTTTTCATTACCCAAGATCAAGCGATCCGGCACGTTTGTGTCTAGACCACTGCCAAGAGGCACATGAAGTGTGTAGTTGTGTGTGTCAAAATTTTTTAGGGTTTTGGGGGGTGTAGCGAATTAAGTTAAAGGTGTTATGCAGGGTGCTTAAGCCAGAATGGTGCGTAGCGCAAGCCTTCCCGCCCAAAAAACTGCCAAATTTTTAGTTAAGCCAAAATTTTGGCTTTTGTTGTACAAAGTGGATGAAAAAGGGCTTTGCACAGGAAGTTTTGGGGGTTTCGCACCCGAATCGCAAGTTCTGGAGTGTTTTACACAGAAGCGTTAGCAAAAGGGCAAAAGAGCGAGCTTGCTGGGGCTCGAGCCCTGGTCTCTGGGTGACCAGCCAAAGGAACAAAGCGACACAGGATAGGGTCCCCATAATTTTCGATGTCACGCACGCGCGACACAGGGCACCCCGTGACGCCCTGGTGCGTTGCTGTATAACCCCTAGAAAGCGACACAAAATGCTTATAAAGCGACGCGTCGCCCTTTGAAAACACTGGTGTGTGTGTGTGTGTGTGTGTGTGTGTTTGAGAGCATGGGTGTTTGAGAGGACGTGTATGCTTGTGTTTGAGCACTCAGGTGATGTGCCACATTTTAACGTGACCTGACGGTCCCAAATGCTTTCTCACACACGACACACACACAATCACTCACTCAAACTTAACACATGAATGAGCCATGTCACATTACAGTGTAAAGCTTATTCCGCTCTGCACTTTGCAAGGAGTAGGAAGCCGCTTTGACAGCACGCAAAAACTCAACATGAAGAGGGTCTGAGCACATACAGACTTCATAGGCTTAATACTATGAGGCTATTACAGTCTTTGCTTATCCTCAAGTCCTTTGCGTACACTGACAGCAACGCTGCTGAACTTCATCCCAGACGTTTACTTACCAGTGCCTTGAACAAAACACTTACCAGTACTGTGAACAAAGCACTCATCAACGCATTCAAAGAGCTAACTTAAAGCCTCGTTTATTATCCTTCACAACGATTGCATTTTACACTTGCTCCGGTGGAGGAGATTTGTGGGACCCAGCACTGCAGTGGCCCCTGTTCCCTTCTTTCAAATGCATGGGGCATGGTTACCCACTTGCCTTTTCGATTTCTGATATTCTGTGTTTTTAAGGCCCTGGCAATGCCAACGCAACATGTGCTTGTGTGTTTGTGTGTGCGTTTGTGTGTGTGTGTGTGTGTGCTCGTGTGTGTGCATGTGTATGCATGTGTGTGTTTATATGTGTATGTGTATGTGTGTGCTTGTGCACGTGTGTGTGTGCGTGTGTTTTGTGTGCCCAGCTTACTGCCACACAGCTGGACAAGGTGGACATAGAATACGCCTGTGCCTTAATCACCTGTATTTACAGAGAGGCTTGCCGTGGAGTGTGCGGTGAGCCTGCATCGCGATTACCTGTTTCTAGATCTTGGCCGAGCATCATGGGCGCACTAGCGATCCTGGGCACCATTGGGGAGCAGTCCGAGCAAGGGTGCCCCGGCGAATCCTGGGTGCAGGAGGCAGTGCAGTGCAGTGCAGTGCAGGCGTCAGTGCTGTTGTGTGTGTGTGTGTGTGTGTGTGTGTGTGTGAGAGCATGTGGCTTCATGATAAAGTGGGCGTAAGAAGGTGCTGTTGTGCGTGTGAGTATGTGGCTTCATGATAAAGTGGGCGTAAGAAGGTGCTGTTGTGCGTGTGTGTATTTGTGTGTGTGGGCATGTGACTTCATGATGGAGTGGACGCAACAAGGTGCTGTTGTGTGTGTGTATGTGAACATGTGGCTTCATGATGGAGTGGGCGTAAGAAGGTGCTGTTGTGTGTGTATGTGTGTGTGCATGTGGCTCTGTAATAGAAGGTGCATAAGAAGGTGCTGTTGTTTGTGTGGGCATGTGGCTTCATGCTGGAGTGTAAAAAGAGGTCCAGTATATTACATAAGTACATGTGGCTCTGTGCTGGAATGCGTGAGGAGGGGTAGTGCTATCGTGGGCATTTGTTTGTGCATACAATGTTTGTGTGTGTGGGGGGGGG